>Ga0209061_1000135_pt1 | contig 245355 bp, 247 predicted proteins | sample Coa_R1_10_FD_187157 | JGI IMG/M metagenome (GOLD analysis project Ga0209061, IMG submission 187157) | Surface soil microbial communities from Centralia Pennsylvania, which are recovering from an underground coalmine fire - Coalmine... | ecosystem: Environmental > Terrestrial > Soil >... | reverse complement strand
GAGAGCCGGGGGCGGCGGTGTCATCGTGGCCCTCGAAGGGCGACCGACGCCGGCCGTCACCCCGACCCTCATCGAGTCACAGGAACCGTGACAGCCCCTGCACCAGAGAGGGTGGACCAGTGACCGACGACGACGTCCGAGCGCTCAACGAGTTCGGGCGGGACAAGGTCCCCGGCCTGTTCGGCATCGAGATCACGAGCATTGAGCCCGACGGTGCCGAAGGGAGCCTGACCGTGACCGATCGGCTGATCGCCGGCACCGGCTACCTGTTCGCACCGGTCGTGGTCGGGCTGGCCGACATCCTGTGCGCGTTCGGCATGCGGTTCCACATCCCGGCTGGCGCCAGCTTCACCACGGTCGAGCTCAAGACCAATTTCCTGTCCAGCGCCCGAACCGGCGAGGTGGTGAGTGGGCTGGCACGGCCCGCCCATGTCGGTCGGACCACCGTGGTGTGGGACGCGGTGGTCACCAACCAGACCACCGGCCGCACCATGGCGTTGTTCCGCAACACCCAGCTGGTCATCCAGCCGAGCTGAGCGACCCCGGGCGGCGGCTCGATGCGCCGATGGCACGATGGGGCAGTGCCTGCCGGCGAGCGCTCGTCCCCGCGGGAGCGCTTCGTGACCCTCTACGGCCGCCGCCCGGTGCTCGAGGCCCTCAGCGACCCGACGCTCGTGGTCGAGCAGGTCTTCGTCGACCGGGAGGCGGGGGCCGAGCTTCGCCGCCAGGTCACCGAGGCGGCCCGAGCCCGCTCGGTGCCGGTCCGGGTGGTCTCTCGCTCGGTGGTCACCAGGGTGAGCCGCAACGGCCGGCAGCACCAGGGCGTGGCCGCCGACGTGGCTGCTCCCCGGATGCGCTCGATTGCCGGGTGGCTGGCGTCGGTTGGCGAGCGTGCCCCGGCGGCCTGCGTGGTGCTGGACGGCGTCACCACGCCGGCCAACGTGGGCATGATCGTCCGGGCCGCGGCCGGAAGCGGACTCGACGGGATCGTGGTCCCCACGGTGGGCGTGGCTGACATCGGCCCTTTGGTGATCAAGGCGTCCGCCGGCACCGCGCTGCGGGCCCCCCTGGTCCGGGTGCGGACCGCGCTCGAGGCGGTCACCCTGCTCGGGGAAGCCGGGTTCGACCTCGTCGCACTGGAACCGGGGCGAGGCGACGTGCTCTGGCGTGCCGCCCTCGGGTCGCGCATCGCGCTCATCGTCGGGGGGGAGGCCGGCGGGATCTCCGAGGAGGTTCGCCAGCTCGCGCCATCGGCGGTGCACATCCCCATGGCAGCCGGGGTCGAGTCCCTCAACGTCGCCTCGGCGGCCAGCGTCGCGTGCTTCGAGCTGGCTCGTCGACGTTTCGAGGGTGGCCACCGCGCGCCGGAGCCGTCGGCCGGCCCTTGCAGTCCGGGACCGGGCGCTGGCAGGCTGCCACCTTGACCCAGCGCACGGCGACGGTCCGGCTCCACTTGGTCCGTCACGGTCGGGCAGCGGCAGGATGGACCGAGGACCTCGATCCCGACCTCGACGAGGTTGGGCGGGCCCAGGCCCGAGCGATGGCCGACCAGCTGGCCGGCCAAGGTCCCCTCCCAGTGGTGTCCAGCCCGCTGCGGCGGGCCCGCAGCACCGCGGCCGCCCTCGAGGAGGTGTGGGGGGTGCAAGCCTCGATCGAGCCGAGGGTGGGAGAGATCCCCTCGCCAACCGGTCCCGAAGGTGGCCTGGCGGCTCGGGGCGCCTGGCTCCGCCGGGTGCTGCTCGGACGGTGGGACGATCCGGAGCTCGACCCCCGGGTCGAGCAGTGGCGCCGAGCGCTCCTCGATGCCCTGGTCGGCATCGAGGAAGAGACCGTGATCACCACCCACTTCGTGGCCATCAACGCGGTGGTTGGGGTGGCCACCGGGGATCAGCGGGTGACCTGTTTCCGGCCCGATTACTGCTCGCGCACGGTGGTCGAGGTGACCGGGGGGGCGATCCGGCTGGTCACCCTGGGCCCGGAGGCGCCGACCGAGGTCCGCTGATCGCACCGATAAGCGGACCCCGGTACGCTGCCCGGCGGACGGAGGTGGCGTGTTCGATCTCGACGAGCTGGTGGCTCGGTGCATCGAGGCGGTGTCGGGGACCGAGCCGCTCCAGGGGGTTCGGGCCGTCCTCGACGAGGCGATCGCGGGCCAGGGGCTCCGGGTCCAGCCCCGCGAGCAGCCCGGTGGCGACTGGCTCCGGATCGTGTATCGCTCGCCCGAGCTCACCGTCATCGATGCCATCTGGCCGCCGTTCATGAAACTGTTCCCCCACGACCATCAGATGTGGGCGGCGATCGGCGTCTACCGCGGCCAGGAGGACAACACCTTCTACCGCCGCCGCGCCGAGACCATCGCGCCGGCCGGTGGGCGCTCCCTTCGGGAGCGGGACGTGCTGCTCATGGGCACCGACGCGATCCACGCGGTCGAGAACCCGTCGTCGAACTACACCCGCGCCGTCCACGTCTACGGCGGGGACTTCGTGGCGACCCCCCGTCGCCAGTGGGACCCCGAGACGCTGGCCGAGTCCCCCTACGACCTGAGGGCGGTGCAGGCCGCCTTCGCCCAGGCCGAGCAGGCGTCCCGACGGCCCGGCTGACCGCCGCTCTGCGGGGCCAGCGGGTGGCCGGGCGGTGTCGGGGCCCATCCACCCGATCCGGATGGATGGGCCCGCGACTCACTTGAGCAGCGGGTCCCGGGGGAGTCCCAAGATGCGCTCGGCGATCTGGTTCCGTTTGATCTCCGAGGTCCCACCGGCGATCGACATCGACCGATGGGAGAGCACCAGGGCGGCGGCCGGTGCGCCCGGGCCCTCCACGAAGGCGGTGTCCGGTCCACTGAGCGCAGCCAGCATTGCTGCCATCTCGTGCCCGTTCTCCGAGAGGACCAGCTTGGTCAGGTTGCCCTCGGGCCCTGGGCCCGATCCAGCCACCGCCCGATGGGCACTGCGGACGTTGAGGGCATCCATCGCCTGGGTGCTGGCCACGTAGCGGCCGATACGGCCTGCTCCACCCGGCAGGCGTTCGGGGTGGGCATCGTAGAGGGCGATCAGCCGGTCGATCGGCATCGCCGATCCGTAGCCGCCGCTGCCGATGCTCACGCTCTCGTTGCCCAGGGTCGCCCTGGCCACCGTCCACCCCCGGTCGACCGGCCCGACCACGTCGTCGTCGGGCACGAAGACGTTGGTGAAGAACACCTCGTTGAAGGCCGAGTTCCCGGTTGCCTGCTTGAGGGGGCGGACCTCGACCCCCTCGCCCTTCATGTCGATGACCATCATCGTGATGCCCTCGTGCTTGGGGGCATCGGGGTTGGTTCGCACGGTGGCCAGCCCGTACGCGGCGACCTGGGCGCCGCTGGTCCAGACCTTCTGTCCATTGACCAGCCAGCCCCCCTCGACCCGGGTGCCCCGAGTCTGGATCCCGGCCGCGTCCGAGCCGGCATTGGGCTCGCTGAACAGCTGGCACCAGATGAGCTCCTGGTTGAGCGCCGGGCGCACCCAGCGCGTGACCTGGTCCTCGGTTGCATACTGGATCAGGGTCAGGATGACCCAGCCGGTGATGCCGTAGGCGGGTCGACGGACCCCGGCCGCGTCGAACTCCTGCTCGATGACCAACTGCTCGACCGCGCCGGCATTGCGTCCCCAGGGCTTGGGCCAGTGCGGCATCGCGTAGCCCTCCTCGATCATGGCCGCTCGCTGGGCGGTCTCGTCGAGCCCTTTGATCTGGTCGAGGAACTGGCGAACGGTCGCTCGATACTCCTCGGCCTCGGGCGGCAGGTCGATGCTTCGGCCACGACGAAGGCCCCGCCGGGCCAGGTCGGTCACCGCCGCCGCCGCAGCCTCGGCGCCGATCACGGCCTCGATCGCGCTCGCCCGGCGCAGGTAGAGGTGGGCGTCGTGCTCCCAGGTGAAACCGATCCCGCCGTGGACCTGGATGTTGAGCTGGGCGTTGTGGTCGGCCGCGGGCAGGGCCAGCGCGGCGGCCATCGCCGCGGTGTAACTGAACTGCTCACCCCCACTGGCGGCCGCCCGGGCCGCGTCCCAGACCAGCGAGGTCGCGAGCTCGGCTGCGACCGCCATGTTGGCGCAGTGGTGCTTGACCGCCTGGAAGGTCGCGATGGGCCGCCCGAACTGCTCTCGCACCTTCGCGTAGTCGCTCGCCATCTCGGTGCACTGGTTGGCCACCCCCACCGCCTCGGCCGCGAACAGGAGCCGGGCGATGTCGATGAGCGCCTGACGCCGGCCGGGGAGGACCGTCGCTGGGGCGCCGTCGAGGCTGATCCGGGCCGCCCGGCGGGTGGGATCGAGGTTCGAAGGAACGCGCACCTCGACCCCGCCCCCGGAGCGCTCGATGACTGCCGCGTCGTCCCCGGCCACCACCACCAGCACGTCGGCCAGACCGCCGCCAATGACGACCCCGGCCGACCCGTAGGCCCGCCCGTCGCGAACCTCGACCTCGCCATCGGTGGCCACTGCCGCGGTCAGTGATCCGTCGGCCAGGCCGGGCAGCAGGCGGGCTTGGAGGTCTGCGGTGCCCGCCGCCACCAAGAACGCGCTCGCGGCCACGGTTGGCACGAACGGCCCCGGGGCGACCGCCCGGCCGAGTTGCTCGACCACCACGACCAGCTCGGGCAGACCGAAGCCGGACCCTCCGAACTCCTCAGGCACGTGGAGGCCGAGCCATCCCAGGTTGGCCAGCTCGTCCCAGAACTTTGGCCGCTCTTCGGTCTCGGCTTCCAGCAGCGACCGAGCCGCTCCGCGGGCGTCGTGGCGGGTCAGGAAGTCGGACGCGGTCTTGGCCAGCGTCCGGTGCTCTTCGGTGATGGCGATGGACATGAGCGCTCACGACCTCCCTCTGGCTCGGAACCCGAGCGTCCGAACGTGACAGCGGGCCAGGGGGAGCAGATCGACGCGCCCCCCGAGCGACTGCGTAGGGGAGCCTAGAGGAACCCATTCGGGTTGGCGTTGGGCAGCGACCGGCGGTCGGCTCGCCGAGCCACCGGAGTGCGGGCGGGCCCGGGCTCAGGCACAATGGGCCGGCGGAGATGATCCGAGGAGGAGCGTGGCCAAGCAGATCCCCTTCGTCGACTACCTGCGGCTGGGGCCGCCGCCCCACTTGGTGGCGCACGAGTGCGACACCTGCTCGGCCCGGTTCTTCGACCGGCGGAACGCCTGCGCGGCCTGCGGCGGGGTTGGCTTCCACGACGTCGAGGTGGACCCCACCGGTGAGGTGCGGGCGTTCACCATCGTCTCGATGGCAGCGCCGGGCATCCCGGTCCCTTACGTTGCCGCGCTGGTCGACTGTGGTGGCACCAGCGTTCGGGCCAACGTGATCAACGTCCCGGCCGACCCCGAGCACGTCTCGGTTGGGATGAAGGTTCGCTTGGCAACCACGGTCATCGGGGTCGACACGGAGGGTACCGAGGCGGTCGGCTTCGGGTTCGAACCACTGGAAGGGGTGGCGCATGGCAGCTGAGGACATCTGGGTTCTCGGGATCCACATGACCAAATTCGGGAAGCACCCCGACAAAGACACCGTGGACCTGGCCTCCGAAGCGGTCTTGGGGGCGTTGGCCGACGGCGGTGTGACGATGCGGGACGTCGGCGTCATGGCAGCCGGGAACCTGATGGGAGGGGCGGCGGCGATTGGCCAGCAGATCCAAAAGCAGGTCGGCCAGACCGGTATCCCCGTCTACAACGTCGCCAACGCCTGCGCGACCGGTGCGACCGCGCTGCGGACCGTGATCATGGCGCTCAAGGCCGGAGAGGCCGACGTCGGTCTGGCGGTGGGGGTGGAGAAGCTGGCCGGCGCAGGGCTGCTGGTGGGTGGCTCCCGGGCCCCCGACGCCGAGACCTGGACCAGGCGGGGCCGCTACGGCCAGGTCGCAGCAATCGATGGCCGCATCGGGACCGAGACCATGCCCGGCGTGTTCGCGCAGATCGGCATGGAGTACGCCCACCGCTACGGCGGGGTCGACTTCGAGCTGTTCGCGCGGATCGCGGAGAAGAACCACGCCCACTCGACCCTCAACCCGCTCGCCAGCTACCAGAAGCGGTTCACCTTGGAAGAGATCATGAACGACGTCATGATCGCCTACCCGAACACCCGGCCGATGTGCTCGGCCAACTGCGACGGGGCGGCGGCGGCAGTGGTGGTAACCGATGCCAAACGCAAGACCCTGTCGCTCGAACAGCAGCGTCGCTGCGTCAAGGTCAGCGCGTCGGTCCTCACCACCGATCCCTGGGAAGAGGGGTGCCAGGTGCTCCCCAACGTGAACACCCTCACCCGCAATGCAGCCAGGCAGGCTTATGAGACCGCCGGGGTGGGGCCCGAAGACCTCGACCTGGTGGAGCTGCACGACTGCTTCGCCACGGCAGAACTAGTGCACTACGACAACCTCATGCTGTGCGAGGAGGGTGGGGCCGCCGACTTCTTCCGCTCCGGAGCGACCTGGCGTGACGGCACGCTCCCGGTCAACGTGTCCGGAGGACTCGAGTCCAAGGGCCACCCGATCGCAGCCACCGGGATCGCCAACATCTGGGAGATCTGCCACCACCTTCGGGGTGAGGCCAAGGACCGCCAGATCGAGGGGGCCAAGGTCGGGTTGGCCCATGTGATCGGGCTGGGCTCGGCCTGCGCGGTGCACATCCTGGAGGCTGCTGCCTGAGGTTGCCTTGGCCCACGACCAGCGTGGTGCTCGGCACCGCCGGCCATCGCTGGGCGCACGACCACCGTCGGTGCCGTCTGGTCCGCTGGACTCGACGGCGCGCAGCGGCGAGGGGCCCCCTGGGCTGAGAAAGATAAAGAAGATAAAAAAAAGGAACAGAGACGAGGGCCCGTGCAATGGCAGAGCTGAAACCTGGAGCCAGGCTCCGTTCGGTGACCTGTACGACCGAAGTGGTGGTCGTCCGGGCCACCGGTGAGGTCGACCTGCGCTGCGGGGGCCAACCGATGGTGGAGATGGCCGAGACCAGTGGTCCCTCGGGCGAGCCGGCGCCCGGCTTCGACGGGGGGACCCAGCTCGGCAAGCGCTACGCCAGCCAGGAGGCCGGCCTGGAAGTGCTATGCACCAAGGCCGGCGCCGGATCGCTGTCGGTGGGCGAGGCCCTCTTGGACGTCCAGGGGACCAAGCCCCTGCCGGCTTCGGACTAGGAGGCGGCCGTCCACCTCGGCATGGTCCTGGAGATGGCGGCCGACGGCCTCGCCGAGCGCGCCGCGCTCGGCCCGCTCGAGCACGCCATGACCTTTGCCGAGCTTGGGCATCGGGCTCGGCGTGCCGGGTCGGTCCTGGCTGAGCTGCCTGGCGACCGGGTGGTCCTGATCGACGAGAACTCACCGGCCGTCCCGATCGGCCTGTTCGGCGCGGCGATCGCGGCCAAACCGTACGTGCCGGTGAGCTACCGGCTGGCCGACGACCGCCTGCGGGCGATCGTGGCCCGAGTGGCCCCGGCGATCGTCATCGCGGGGGCGGGCGCGGCGGATCGGGTCTCGGGTATCGACGGCCTGTGGGTCCTCGACCGCCAGGAGCTGTTGGCGCGAGTCGACGACCCCTCGGTTCCCGAGCGCGACGGTTGGGGCTGCGATCCCGACGCGCCGGCGGTGCTCCTGTTCACCAGCGGCACGACCGGGGACCCCAAGGCGGCGGTGCTGCGTCACCGCAACCTGGCCGCCTATGTGGTCTCCACGGTGGAGTTCGGCGCGGCCCACCAGGACGAGTGCGCCATCGTGAGCGTCCCGCCGTACCACGTGGCCGCGATCGCCGCCGTCCTGTCCAACACCTACGGTGGCCGGCGGGTGGTCCAGCTCGAGGCATTCGACCCCGAGCGCTGGGTACGGCTGGTTCGAGCCGAGGCGGTCACCCACGCGATGGTGGTCCCGACCATGCTCGGTCGCATCCTCGACGTCATCGAGGGCGACGGGCTCGGCCTGCCGTCGCTGCGGTCCCTGTCCTACGGGGGTGGCCCGATGCCCCAGAGCGTGGTGGAGCGGGCATTGCAGGTGCTCGGCCACGTCGACCTCGTGAACGCCTACGGCTTGACCGAGACCTCGAGCACCATCGCGCTGCTCGGTCCTGACGACCATCGGGTCGCAGCCGCGAGCGACGAGCCGGCGGTTCGGCGCCGGCTGGGCTCGGTCGGGCGGGCGGTGCCAGGAGTCGAGGTCTCGATCCGAGACCCGAGCGGCCGGCCGCTGCCGCCGGGCACCGAAGGGGAGATCTGGGTGCGAGGTGAGCAGGTTTCGGGCGAGTACGTCGGAGCGGTGACGACCGACCGTGACGGCTGGTTCCACACCAACGACGCCGGCTTCCTCGACGACGACGGGTACTTGTTCGTGCGGGGGCGGCTCGACGACGTCATCGTCCGGGGTGGAGAGAACCTCTCACCAGGCGAGATCGAAGCGGTCCTCTTGGACCACGAGGCGGTTGAGGCGGCAGCGGTGGTGGGCATCCCGGACCCCGAGTGGGGCGAGAAGGTGGTTGCCGCAGTGGTGCTCGTCCCGGGTGCCTCGGTATCGGAAGAGGAGCTCCGGCAGTTCGTGCTGGCCCAGCTCCGTTCGGCCCGGACCCCCGAGCGGATCACGTTCCTCGACGAGCTGCCATTCAACGAGAACGGCAAGCTGCTTCGGCGGGTGCTTCGGGACCAGCTCGCTGCGGAGTTCGCTGGTTGAGGACCAGCTGGCCGGTCACCTCCGAGGCCGACGAGCTCGACGAGCGTTCAGGAACCTCGGTCGGTTCGCGCCTCGAAGAGGAATGGGTGGGTCTCATGGACTGCGTACCGAGTTCTCTTCGAAGCGCGCCCCTGCGGCAGGGATGTCGATGAACCGGGCCGCAGCATCCTCGGGGCAACTCTGAACCGAAGGATCCGGCAGCAGGGCTACGGTGCAACGAGCGAATCGGTGCGCCGTTCATTGTGTGACGGCCGGTTGCCGACCAGCACGGATGGCAACGTACAGATCGAGGCCACCACCCCAACCGAGAGCGAGGGCAACCTGTTCCATTACACAAGCCGACAACGCTGGTCGGAGGGGCAAGTTGCCGGAACCTACCTTCCCCTGCCATCAGATTGTGGGTGCATCCCGCTGGCGTTCGGGCACCCAGGTGGCACCCGCCGCCACCCGGTGGGCCAAGGGGGCGCGCGATCTGGTCCTGCTGGTGATCGACCCCGATGCGCTCGCTGGCAGCATCCGGATTGCAGCAGGGCGTCCACAGCTGGTCGGCCCGTTGCCCTGCGAGGCGGTGCGCCTCGTGGTCGACTTCGCGCCACAGGCCGACGGCACCTTCATGGTGCCGGAGGAAGCCCGGCTGGCCGAGCTCGAACTGGGGGCCCCTCGCAGCGCGTCAGAGGCACTGGATCGGGCTCGCCAGGTGATGGAGGGCTTCGGCAGCCCGTGGTGGCTCGGCGGGGGTTGGGCGACCGACGCACCCACCGGGGTCGTGAGCCGCGCCCATCTCGACCTCGACATCGTCATCCTCCGCCCAGACCTGCCCGTGCTCCATCGTCACCTGGCCGGCTGGGAGCTGCGGACCATGCAGGCCGGCACACTGCAGACCTGGGAGGGCGACCAGGAATCGGTCGGCCACCAGGTGTGGGCTCGACCCGACGACGGGCGGCGGCTCAGCCGCTGGCAGGACTTCGCAGCCGACCCCGGTTTTGTCGAACTGCTTGTCGAATGGGTCTCCGAGGGAGCCTGGACCTACCGCCGCGACCCGAGGGTCCGTGCTCCGCTGGCTCGGCTCGGTCGGCCAGGGGGGTTCCTCAATCCCGAGGTCGCGTTGTTGTACAAGGCGCCGGCCGCTCTGGACGATCGCTCGGTCACCTCCGGCAAAGCCCGGATGGACTTCGATCACGTGGTCGGTCACCTCGATCGAGATCAGCGCGCCTGGCTGGTTGACGCCCTGGAACGCTCGAGCCCTGGGCATCCGTGGATCGGGCGGCTCTCGGACTCGGCCTCAGATTCCGATTCGTGGTTCGAGCACCAGCAGTCTTGCGATCGAACACCGAGGCCGCACACGGCCGTCTGACCTACGGCCATGGCGACCGATCGCTTGCTGCGCCGGAGCCTTCGGCGAGACACCAAGGGCGCAAGCGGAATGCACCGGCCTTCGAGGAGCACCAGCCAGTCGTCGGGTGCTGCGAATCGGGTGCTGTGAATCGGGTGCTGTGAATCGGGTGCTGTGAATCGATGGCGATGATCGGCACCGCAGTCCTGAGCTGACCGCGGTTGGCGGGATCGTGATCCCGCGCTGCATACGGCACGTGGGCCAGCTCCGGTGGTGAAGACGGCCGAGGCGCTTCCACAACCCTGGTCACGCTTCGCCGACCGGCAGTGCGTCGAGGACGAACGGCCACGATCCGCTAGAGCAAGGATCTTCGGTCGCTCGAGTCGACCGGACCAGCGTTCTCGTGGCCGGTCGTGCGATGCGGCTCCTTCGCCGCGTCGCCTGGGTCACGCTGTCAACGGGTCGGAATGTTCGCGATCATTCCGTCGTCGTCTTCACGACATCCAAGCGTTGTGTCTCGACACGTCAATGATGGCGCGATCGTTGCGCCATTCGATGTGCACAGCAGTGCACATCGTGACGAGGGTCGTTGACCGCGCCGCGCCACGCCGTCAGAATGGTCGGCATTGTGACTGACGTCGATCTGGCGCGAATGCGCCGAGGGACGCAGTCTCGGCAGAACGAGTGTCGGGCCCTGCGAGTACCTCGGTCTCTGCGCGCCGGCGCGCTGGCGGTGCTGCTTGCGCTGGTGCCGTCGTTGATCGCGGTCAGCGGGGCCGGTGCCGACCAGATCAGCACGCTGCAGGCCAAGGCGAACCAGATCGAGCAGGAGATCACCACCGACACCCAGCAGATCGGCATCCTCGGTCAGCGCTACGACTTGGCGATGAGCGAGGTGCAGCAGCTGCAGGGCGAGATCACGGCCACCAAGAACCAGATCGCGGCCGACCAGCGCCGGGTGTCGATCGACAAGACCCGCCTGCGGCAGGTGGCGATCGACTCGTACATCAGCGAGGGCACGATCGGCCAGGCCAACCCCTTGTTCGCGGGGGATCAGCGCACCTATACGGAGCGCCTGGAGTATGGGAAGGTCGCGACCGGAAACCTGGACGTGGTGGTGGCGCAGCTGCACAGTGCCGAGGCCTCGCTGAACTCGGCCGAGGCCAACCTGGTCAGCCAGCAGTCCCAGGCCCAGGCCGAGGCGAACGCGGCCACCCAAGCCAGGCTGGCGGCACAGAACCAGCAGGCCCAGCTGAATGCGGCGCTGAGCCAGGTGAAGGGCCAGATCGGGACCCTGGTGGCTGAGGAGCAGGCGGCGGCGGCCGCGGCCGAGGCGGCGCGGACCCAGGCAGTGCTGGCCGCGGCTCGCAGCTCCCAGAGCTCGGCCTCGGTCTCGGGCGGCTCGGCCCCGCAGCCGAGCGTCCCACCCCCGCCCCCCTCGGGTGGGGCGGCGACCGCAGTCGCGGCCGCTGAGAGCCAGCTCGGCGTCCCCTACGTCTGGGGCGGCACCGACCCTCGAGGGACACCTGGGGATCCGAGCGGTGGCTTCGACTGCTCGGGCCTGGTGATGTGGGCCTGGGCCCAGGCCGGCGTCGACCTGCCGCACTACTCGGGAGCCCAGTTCGACGACACCACTCCGGTCCCGGTCGCCGACATGCAGCCGGGCGACATCCTCTTCTACGGCCCTGGGGGCGACGAGCACGAGGCGATGTACGTGGGCAACGGTGAGATGATCGAGGCCCCCTACACCGGCGCAGTCGTCCACATCACCCCGATCCGGCTCGGGGACGGCTTCGCCGGCGTGCACCGGGTCTAGGACTGGCCGCTGGCTGCACCGGGCTCCCGAGCCCACGGGCTGCCAAATGCCATGCTGTGTCGGTGGCCGAGCACCCTGGGCACGAGTCCCGTCGGACCCGGCTCTTCGAGGCCGCGGCGGCTCGAGGCATCCCGCTCGGCACCGTGCTCACCACCGTCGGGGTGGTGGTGCTCGTCTACCTGGCCGGGCGCCTCGTCTACAAGCTGCGGGAGATCCTGCTGCTCATGGTGGTGGCCGGGTTCATCGCCCTGCTGCTCAACCCGGCGGTCGTCGGCCTCCGGCGCCTCGGGCTGCAGCGGCGTGGGTCGGCGGTGGCCGTGGTCACGGTGGTCTTCCTGGTCGTGTTCGCCGCCTTGGCATTCGCGTTCGGCTACCCGTTGGTGAACGGGCTGACCCATCTCGCGACGAACCTCCCCCGCTACGTCAGCCAGGTCGAGCACGGCCGGGGCTGGCTGGGCCACCTGTTCGTCCGCTACCACGTGAAGCACTGGGTGCAGACCAACCTCGCCCCCAAGCTGGCCGACGCGGCCCGAAACCTCTCGAAGCCAGCGTTGTCGCTCGGTCGGGGTGCGGTCTCGCTGCTGGTCGCGCTGGTCACCATCTTCGTGCTGGTGCTGCTGTTGTTGCTCGAGGGGCACAAGCTCCGTCGAGGCCTCCTCGGGATGATGGAACCGGCGCGGGCGCAGCAGGTCAGCCGGATCGCAGCCGAGGTGAGCCGGTCGGTGACCGGGTACATGCTCGGGAACTTCTGCACCTCGGTCATCGCCGGGGTGGTGGTGTTCGTGACCCTGACCGTGCTGGGGGTGCCGTTCGCCCTCCTGTGGGGCCTGTGGGTCGCGCTGCTGGACTTTCTGCCGATGATCGGTGGGGCGGTCGCCGGCATCCCCACGGTCCTGTTCGCCGTGGCCCACTCGCTCACCGCCGGCATCGTCACCTTGGTGGTGTTCCTGGCCTACACCCAGGTCGAGAACCACGTCCTCAACCCGATCGTGATGAGCCGGACGGTTCGGATCAGCCCCCTGCTCGTCCTGGTGGCCATCTTGGTCGGGGCGAGCCTGGGCGACCTGGTCGGAGGGTTCTTCGGGGGGTTCGTCGGCACGCTGCTGGCCATCCCGTTGGCCGGAGCGGTCCAGGTCGTGGTGCGCGAGCTGTGGCAGGCCACCGCGCCGGCGGAGGCCAGCGGTGCGGTGAAAGTGGCCCCGCCACCCGAGGTCGAGCGGGCTCGGTGAGGCGGTTCGGCCGGCGGCGGCCGGCGGTGCCGCTGCTCGAGTTCGATCCGGCCGCCACCGCGCTCATCGAGCCCGGCCACCTGGCCCGGCCCCTCGAGGGCGTGCCCGACGCCCTGGTCGTCTGCTTCTTCGCCGAGGTGGTCGACGAGGTCTGCGGTGGGGGCCGGGCCGAGGTGGTCACGGATCTGGGGATGGAGGCCCCCCGCCCCTTGTACCGGCTCGAGGCCGGCAGCGGCCGGGCGGCGGCGGTGCTCCACCCCGGCGTGGGCGCGCCCTGGACGGTCGCGCTGGTCGAAGAGGCGATCGCCCTGGGCTGCAGGCGGGTCGTGGCCTGCGGCGGAGCCGGGGCCCTGGTGCCCGAACTGGCCCTCGGCCACGTGGTGGTGCCCGAGGCGGCGGTGCGCGACGAGGGCACCTCCTACCACTACCTGCCCCCCTCCCGGGAGGTGGAGGCCGACCGGGGCTCGTTGGCGGTGGCGGTGGCGGTGCTCGAGCGCCAGGGGGTGCCCCACACGGTCGGCAAGACCTGGACCACCGACGCGGTCTTCCGCGAGACGCCCGAGCGGATCGCCCGCCGACGGGCCGAGGGTTGCATCACCGTGGAGATGGAGGCCGCGGCGCTGTTCGCGCTGGCCCGCCACCGGGGCATCCGGTTCGCGCAGTACCTCTACGCCGGGGATGACCTGAGTGGCGAGGCCTGGGACCACCGGTCCTGGCAGCGCGCCTCGGTGCGGCGCCGCTTGTTCGACCTCGCGCTCGAGGCCGCCCTCGCCCTGTGAGCGCCGGTCAGCCGGCTGGCCGCACCAAGGCGACGTCGAGCTCGATGGTCACCTTCTCGGACACGAGGAGCCCCCCGGTGTCCAAAGCCATGTTCCAGTTCAGGTTCCAGTCCCGCCGGTTGACCACGGCGGCACCCTCGAACCCCACCCGGAGCATGCCCCAGGGGTCCTTGACCACCCCGGTGAGCTCGAGGTCGACCGAGACCGGCCGGGTGATGTCGCGGATGGTGAGGTCACCGGTCAGGCGGAACCGCCCGTCGTCCAGCGCCTCGACCGCGGTGCTGGCAAAGGTCATCGTGGGGTACCTCTCGACGTCGAAGAAGTCCGCGCTGCGCAGGTGGGCGTCGCGGTCCGGCTGCTGGGAGTCGAGGGAGGCGACGTCGATGGTGACCCGGGCGCTGGAGCGGGTGGGGTCTTCTCCGTCGAGGTGGATGGTCCCGTCGAACTCCTTGAACAGGCCCCGGACCTTGGTCACCATGGCATGGCGGGCGACGAAGCCGATGCGGCTGTGTGCTTTGTCGATGGTGTAGTCGCCAGTGAGCGTGGCGAGGTCGGTCGTGGTCGTCATCGAGTCCTCCTAAAATAGATGCTTGCAGAAGCAAGTATATACCCCACGGCCGGGCGGTGATCGATGCGAGCGGAGAGGTGCCGATGATCGAGCGCAACGAGACCATCCCGCTCGACCCGGCCGAGGAACGGGCCTGGCGGGCCTTCATCCGAGCCTCGGTGGTGGTGCCCCGGGTGCTCGAGGCCGAGATGCACGCCGCCCACGGCGTGACCATGACCGAGTACTTCGTGCTGGTGAACCTGTCGGAGGCCGAGGAGCGCAGCCTGCGGATGAGCGAGCTGGCCGCCCGAGGGGCGATGTCGCTGAGCGCGATCAGCCGGGTGGTCGGCGGGCTGGCCCGGCGAGGACTGGTCGAACGGGTCCGCTGTCCCTCCGATGGCCGTGGGCAGCTGGCGGTGCTGACCGAGGAAGGCCTGGCCCGCCTGGAGGAGGTCTACCCGACCCACCTGGCCGGGGTCCGGCGCCACGTCATGCGCCATCTCGAGGGGCTCGACCTCGACCGGTTCGCCTCGGCCCTGGACCGGGTGGCCGAGGAGGGTCCGAGCGGCTGAGCCCGGGGGCCGGCTCGAGCCCGAGGTGCGCGGCCAGGCGCTCGACCAGCGGGACCTGGGCTGGGATCAGCAGCTCGGCCGCCACGTCGGGGCTGACCCAGGCCGCCCGGTCGACCTCGGGGAAGCGGGCGGTGCGGCCCGAACGGGGCGGCCACTCCATCGCAACGGTGGCACTGCGGAGCGCGGCCGGGTCGAGCTCGCCTGGGGCCGCGAACGCGTGGACCTGTTTGCCCCCGGCCTGGGTGACCTCGCCCAAGTCGATCCAGCCGCCCGCGGGAGGCCGGTGGCCGAGCTCCTCGTGGAACTCCCGGGCCGCGGTCACGACGTCGTCGTCCCCCGGCTCCACCTCCCCCTTGGGGATGGACCACGCCCCGCGGTCCCGGCGGGCCCACAGCGGGCCGCCGGGGTGGACGATGAGGACCTCCAGCCCTCCGGCTCCCTTGCGGTAGAGGAGGAGTCCCGCGCTGCGCCTCGCCACCGGCCCACCCTGCCACGGAGGCAGCGCCCGGGGTGACCACCGGGCTTCGGTAGGATCGGCGGCGGCGCTCGGCGCGCCGGGGAGGCGGACTGGTGGGCTCCTTCGAGGTGGCGTTGGACGACGACCAGCTCTGGGGGCCCGGCGTCACCAATGAAGCGGCGAAACGGGCCGCCGCGGCCCAGATGGCGGCCCGGTTGCGGCCCGGGGACGTGGTCGGGGTGGGCTCCGGGACCACCAGCCACCTCACCGTGGTGGCCCTGGCGGAGCGGGCCCGGGCCGAGGGCTTCTCGTGGACCGCGGTGCCCACGTCGCTCGAGGTCGCGCTGACCTGCGGGACCCTCGGGGTGGCGGTGGGCTCGCTGGCCACCCTCCGCCCGGACTGGTCCTTCGACGGCGCCGACGAGGTCGACCCGGAGGCGAACCTGCTCAAGGGGCGGGGCGGGGCGCTGCTGCGGGAGAAGCTGGTCATGGCGGCCTCGCCGGAGCGCTACGTGGTGGTGGACCGCTCGAAGCTGGTCGAGCGGCTGGGGTCCCGGTTCCCGGTCCCGCTCGAGGTCGTCCCCGAGGCGGTGCGCCTGGTTCGGGACCAGCTGGCCCAGCTCGGGGTCACCGAGGTGGCGCTGCGACGGGCCGAGGGCAAGGACGGACCCCTCATCACCGAGCGTGGCAACCTCCTGCTCGATGCTCGCCTCCCAGAGGTCACGGCGCGCAGCGAGGCCGAACTGAAGGCGATCCCCGGGGTGGTCGAGTCGGGCCTGTTCATGGGGTTCCAGCCCCGGGTGGTCGTCGCTGGATGACCGGCCGCCCGCGGGCGGCCCCGGGCCCCGGCGCCCCGGCGCGGCCGCCGTCGGTCCTGCTCTCCTGGCGGGCGCCGGCCGTCCTGGCCGTCGCGGCGGTGGCGGTGGCGGCCGGGTTCGGCCAGTTCGGAGCGGTGGCGGCGCTCGGGGAGGTGGCCAAGACCTTTGGCCACCCCACGACGGGGACCAGCCTGGCCGCCCGGGCTGGCCTGTCGGGCAGCACGATCGGGATCGGGCTTGCCGTCATCCGACTGGCGTCGGTTGGGGGGCTCCCGTTGGCTGGGCTGGCCGACCGCTGGGGTCGCCGCCGAACCGTCCTCGCCTACTGCGCCGCCGGGCTGGCGATCACCGCGGCCGCGGCCGCCAGCCCCGGCTACTGGTGGTTCGTGGCCATCTTCGCCCTGGGCCGACCGATGCTGTCGGCCACCAATGCCCTCGCCCAGGTGAGCGCCGGCGAGCTGACCGGGTCGGCCGACCGGGCCAGGGCGGTGGCCCTGGTGGCGGCCGGGTACGCGGTCGGCGCCGGGGCGACTGCCCTCGTCTACAACCTGGGCCGGGGGGCGATCGGGTTCCGAGGGGTCTTCGCGCTGGCACTGGTTCCCCTGTTGGCCCTGCCCGCCATTGCCCGCGTGGTCGGCGAGCCGGAGCGGTTCGCCAGCTCCGGGCGGGCCGAGCGAGGCGAGCCGGTGCTCGGACCGGTCGGTCGGCCGTTCCGCCGCCGCCTCGCTTTGGTGTGCGCGCTCGCGTTCGCAGTGTCGGTGATCACCGGACCGGCCAACAGCTTCGTCTTCGTCTACGCCCAAGACGTTCGCCACGTCTCGGGGGTCCTCACCGCCGCCATGGTGGTCATCGCCGGCCCCACTGGCCTCGCCGGGTTGCTGCTGGGCCGATGGCTGGCCGACCGCATCGGCCGGCGCCCCACCGTCGCGGTTGCGCTGGCCGCCATCGCCGGCTTCGGGATCCTGCTGTACTCGGGCAGCGTCGGGGCGCTGTTCGCCGGCTACGCGCTGGGCGCGCTGGGCGGCGGGGTCATCGCTCCGCCCCTGGGCTCGCTGTTGAACGAGGTCTTCCCGACTTCGGTGCGGGCCTCGGTGTCGGGATGGTTCACCGCCAGCGGCGTGATCGGGGCCGTGGTTGGCCTGGTGGTCTTCGGCGCGGTGGCCAACCGCTACCTGGGCCTCGCCCCGGTGGTCACCTTCCTCCCCGCCCTCCCGGTGGCCGCGCTGGTCTTCGCCCTGCCCGAATCTCGGGGCCTCGAGCCCGAGCAGCTCGCGCCGTGAGGACCTCTCAGCGGGCGAAGAAGTGCCAGCCGAGCCACATCCAGCCGAGGAGGACGGCCACGTAGCCGACCGAGGTGGCCTGGAGCCGTCGGATCAGCCATGACGCCTTTGCCACCGGCCGGTTGGGCAGGTGGGAGGCGACCACCAGCCCGGCTCCCACCAGCGCCAGCGCGGCCCACAGCGCGTCGGACACGAGGCGGGCAGTCATCGGCGGACCAGCGCGGCCCCGAGCCACAGCCAGCCGAAGAAGCACGCCCCCTTCACTGGCTGAGCCCGGGTCGCGGCGTCGTAGAAAGAGCTCACGGTGGGATGGTCGACCCGGGGGCCGAGGAACAGGCAGGTGAGCTCCCAGGCCACCACCACCGCCCCGAAGGCGACCCACGGCCACCAGCGCCGGGCGCTCGGCAGCGCGGCCGGCGCTCGACGCCAGCCGCGCACCGCCGCCGCACCCACCAGGGCCAGGCCTAGCGCGGTGACCAGATCGGCCGGGGCGGTGAACGGCCGGGTGAGCGCCGCCCAGGCCGAGAGGCCGGCCGCGCCCAGCGCGGCGGCACCGCCCCGAAGCCGGGCGCTCAGGGCTCCTCCAGGGCGAGGCGGGCCCACACCGGGCGGTGGTCCGATCCCGAGCGTGGCCAGACCGCAGCCTCCCGCACGGCGAGCCCGCGGACCAAGAGATGGTCGAGTTGGCTGTGGGGGCGCCAGGCGGGCCAGGTCTTGCCCTTGACCGCACGGCGCCACTGGCCCAAGAAGGCGTGGATCGGTGGACCCCACAAGTTCATGTCACCGGCGAAGAGGGCCGGCCGGTCGCCGAACACCCCGTCGAGCAGCTGCGCCACCGCTCGGAAGTGCAGGGCTGAGCCGTGGGAGAGATGCGACATGTGGGTGCCGGCGACCCCCACCCGGTGCGGGCCCAGCGCCACGGTGAGCGCCATCACCGCCCGGGTGGCGCGGTCCCTGCGGAGCTGGGGGAGGGGGATGACCCGGTGATCCAGGACCGGCAGCCGGCTCAACACCGCGATCCCCCAGCTCCCCGGCTCGGCCTGCTGGTAGCGGGCGGACTGGACCACCTGCGGGGGGAACGGGCGGACGCTCTCCAGGTACAAGGCGTGACTGGCGGTCCGCCAGTCGAGCGGCCGCATCCAGGCCTCGGTGGCCGAGGGGTCGGGGGCGGCCCGGCGGCCACGGGCCAGGGTCACCTCGAGGACTCGGTAGCCGAGGGACTCGCCGATCTCCTCGCCCATCGACCGGCCGCCGTCGGGGTGCCAGACCTCCTGGAGGACCAGGACGTCGGCGTCGAGGTCCCGGCACACCGCCAGGACGTCGTGACGGCGACCCCAGCCGTCGATCCCGGCATGGACGTTGAAGCTCGCCGCCACGAACTCGGTCGGGGGAGGGGGCACGGGGCGAAGCTAACGGCCCAGGCCGGCTCGGGCTGGTCACCGAGGTGGCCGGGCTCCAGCCGCGGGTGGATCCGAGGTGCTGTGCACTGTCCGCACCTTCCGGTGGAGGGTCCCGGCGACCTCCCGGTGGATCACCTCCGGGCGACCACGCAGGCCGCACCGGGATCGACCGTCGGACACCCTCGTGACTGAGCACCGAGCTCGCACCCGCCAACCGCCAGTCGCCGGTGTGGTAGGGATGCGACCGTGGAACGGTCGGACCTGGTGGCGCTGGTCAGGGCACACCAGGTGGCCGACGACCTCGAGCGCGCCGCCAGGTCTCGGTTCCTCTTCGAGCTGGACCGTCTCGAGCGGCCCTGGGACGAGAAGGCTGATCCGGTCCACGTGACCGCCTCCGCGGTGGTCGTGGGATCGCGAGGTACCCTGCTGCACCGGCACCGCGTGCTCGGTCGCTGGCTGCAGCCCGGCGGCCACCTAGAGGCCGGGGAGTGGCCTCACGATGCAGCCCGCCGGGAGGTGGCCGAGGAGACCGGTCTGGAGACCGTGGACCCCGCGGGCAGCCCGTTCCTGCTCCGGATCGATGTGCACCGGGCGGGGGCCGCCCTTGGTCACACCCACCTCGACCTGTGCTACCTGCTGGCAGCGCCCGACCTCGACCCGGTGCCGGGCCCCGGGGAGAGCCCCGAGGTCCGGTGGTGGGACTGGGAGTCGGCCGAGGCGCTTGCCGATCGCTCGTTGCGGCGCGCTCTGCGAGCGGCGCGTTCGCGGAGTGTGGCCCGATGAGCGGCGCTGCACCGGCCGACGACCCCTTCGCGGTCCTGCTGGCTGTCCAGGACCTCGATACCGCCATCGCCCAGCACCAGCATCGTAAGGCCGCGCTGGCCGAGCGCCGGGAGCTCGAGCAGGTGCGTGCCCGAGCGGCCGAGCTGCAGGCGGCCGCAGTCCGGCTCGACGCCCAGCGGGCGGAGCTCGCCGCCCGGCTCTCCCACCTCGAGCAGCAGGCCGAGGCGGTGGCGAGCCGCCGCCGGGCACTGGAAGGCCGCCTCTACGGTGCCCGCGGTGCTGCCGGGCGCGACCTCCAGGCCATCGAGGCCGAGGTCGACCAGCTGGCCAGACGACTGGATGAGCTGGAGGACGAGGAGTTGGCGGTGCTGACCGAGCAAGAGCCGCTGGACGCCGAGGCAGCTCGTCAACGTGGCGAGCTCGGCGAGCTGGCCGCTCGGGCTGAGCAGCTGAGCGCCCAGGTGGCCGAGATCGATGCCGTTCTCGACCGCGAGCTAGCCGAACTGACGCGCCGACGCCAGGCCGAGGCGGCTCGGCTGTCCGAGCCGCTGGCCCGCCGCTACGAGGAGATCCGAGCTCGCCTCGGTGGGACCGGGGCCGCCCGCCTGGTTGGGGACCACTGCGACGGCTGCCACCTCACCCTGCCCTCGATGGAGGTGGAGCGGATCCGCCGGCTGCCCCCCGACACCGTGGTCACCTGCGAGCAGTGCGGCCGCATTTTGGTCCGCAGCTGGCCCGGAGGGTCCTGACCCGGCGTGCTGGTCCTCCTCCGCCACGGTCAGTCCAGCGCGAATGCGGCTGGGTTGCTGACGGGCCGGGGCGACGTCCCCCTGACCGAGACCGGCCGGCGCCAGGCAGCGGCGCTGGCGCCGCTGCTCGGCCCGGTGACCCGGCTGATCTCGAGCCCGCTCGCCCGGGCCCGAGACACTGCCGAGCTCCTCGGCCTGGGGATCGCTCCCGAGATCGACGAGCGCTGGGTGGAGATCGACTACGGCCGGCTGGAAGGCCGCCCGCTCGGTGAGCTGGGGGAAGCGGAGTGGCGGCGGTGGCGAGCGGACCTTTCGTTTCGGGCCGGTGGGGGCGAGACCTTGGCCGAAGTGGGTGTCCGGGTGCGGGCAGCCCTGGAGGAGCTGTTCGGCGAGGACGGGGCGGGGGCACGGGACTCCGCTGGCGACGTCGTGGTGGTCAGCCATGTGTCGCCCATCAAGGCCGCGGTGGCGTGGGCGTTGGGTGCGAGCGACGACCTGGCGTGGCGGCTCCAGCTCTCGACGGGCTCGCTGACCAGGATCGGCTGGGGAGCGGCCGGACCTGTTCTGCACACCTACAACGCGCTGCCGGTTCCACCGGCTGGGTGACCTCGGGTTCTCGAGATGTTCCCAGGGGGACCTGGGGTCGCGGCCTTCGCCACGGCCTCGACATGCACATATCGATGACAAAGAATCGTCGAGCCGGACGAGGACCGTCGCAGTGTCATCGCGCTCCCGGCCGCAACGACACCAGCCGGCCGGCGGACAGCTCGGCGACCGTGTCGAACATCTCCGTTCCGCCGAGGTGGTGGGAGATCACGAGCACCGTGCGTTCCGCGGCTGCTGCGAGCACGTCGGTGAGGAGCCGGTCGGCACTTGGGGGATCCAGCCCGCCACCGGGCTCGTCCAGGAGGAGCACCGGCCGGTCCGCAAGCAACGCCCGAGCCAGCGCGATCCGTTGGCGCTGGCCGCCTGACAGGCGTGACCCGTGCTCGCCGACCGGGGTGTCGAGGCCGAGGGGGAGCTCAGCCACCCAGTCGTCGAGCTGTGCGGCGCCGAGGGCAGTGTCGATGTCGGCGTCGGTCGCGTCTGGTCGGGCGAGTCGGAGGTTGTCGGCGATGGTCCCGGCGAACAGATGCCCGTCCTCGACGACGGTGGCGAACTGCGCGCGCACCGAGCGCTGGGCCAGCTGATCGACCGGAGTTCCGCCGAGCTCGATGCAGCCGGACTCGAGCGGCCAGAAGCGCAGTAGCGCGTGGAGCACGCTCGTTTTGCCTGATCCACTTGGGCCAACCAGGGCGGTGCGCGATCCGGGGGCGAGGACCAGGCTCACGCCGTCCAACGCCGGGCGGTGCTCGGGGCGGTAGCGGAGGCGGACCTCGTCCAGGGTAACCTCGGTGGCTCCCGAAGGAGCGCTCCGGGGATGCTCAGGGTCGCGGACCGGGGGTTCTTGGTCGGCGAGCTGGAGCAGGCGGCGGCCCGAGGCCTGGAGCTCGGACAACCCCGCAACGGCGGCAGCAAGCGGCGGCACCACTTCAAATGCCCCCAGGGAGACCAGTGGAAGGACCGCCAGCATGATCGGCTCCAGGTGGCGGTCGGCGACCGCGTGGACTCCCAGTGCGAGGACCCCTGCCGTGGCCACGCCGGCACACAGCCCGACCAAGGCCCCGGCGGCCCCGAGCGCTCGACTCCGGCGGCGCGCCGCGCGGGCCAGACGCGCCGCGCGCTGCTCGATCCGCTCCAGCTGGTCGGCGCTCCGCCCGAACGCCACCAGCTCGGCCGCCCCGTGGACCAGGTCGACCAGGTCGGCCGACAGGGCGCCGGCAGCGGCCCGGTCCTCCTCGCTTTGCCGGCCCGACCACGCGACCGCGGGCGCGCCGAGCATGGCGACGAGCAGACACACCCCGAGGAGGGCGGCCGCGCCGGGGACCAGCACGCCCTCGACCACGACCGCTGCCACGCCGGCCACCACCGCTGCGACCAGGGGGCCGAGGCCCCGCAAGTAGAGGTCCTGGAGGCTGTCGACGTCGGCGATCAGGCGCCGCGCCAGGTCCCCCGACCGCCACCGTTGGAGCGGTGCCGGCAGCAGTGGTTCGAGCCGGTCGAACAGCCAGACCCGCCACCGGGTCAGGGCGCGCAACCCGGCGTCGTGGGCGACCAGGCGCTCGGCGTAGCGGAGGGGTGCCCGCAAGAAGGCCACGACTTCCACCGCCGCCAGCAGGCCGGCGATCGCTCCCAGCCCGGGCCGGGTGGCGGCCTTGTCCACCAGCGCACCCGAGCCAGCCATGAGGCCGACGGATGCGGCCGAGGCGGCAACCGCGAGGACGATCGCGCCGGTCAGCCGACCCCACGGTGGGGGGCTGACGGCGACCAGCCGCCGCAGCGTACGGCCCGTCCGGGTGCTCACGGGCTGGTCACCGCCAGCGCCGAGGCTCCGAGGTCCACCACTTCGTCGAGGTCGGGGACCAGGTCCAGGTGGTGGGCGGCCACGATCACGGTCCGCCCCTCGAGCCAGCCAGCCAGGGACTGGGTCAGGGCACGGCGATCGGCCGGGTCAAGGGGGCCGCCGGGCTCGTCGAGCAGGACGATGGGCCCGTCGTGGAGGATTGCCCGAGCGATCGCCACCCGGTGCCGCTCTCCTGAGCTGAGGGTGGTGCCGCGCTCGCCTACCTCGGTGTCGAGCCCTCGAGGCAGGCGGGACACCAGCTCGTCGAGACCGGCTGCGACGAGCGCTCGGGCGACCGCCTCCTCATCGGCATCGGGGTCGCCCAGCCGGATGTTCTCGCCCAAGGTGGTGGCGAACAAGTGGGGGCGCTGGGGGACCCACGAGAAGAGGCGGTGGCGCTGCTCCGCCTCGACGGTGGCCAGGTCTACCTCCCCCAGGAGGACCCGTCCGCTGGTCAGTGGCACCAGCCCGGCCACTGCGCCCAACGCGCTCGACTTGCCCGAGCCCGAGGGTCCGACGAGCCCCACCCGCTGTCCCGGTTCCACCCGCAGGGTGAGGGGGGCGAGCGCTGGGGTCGAGCGGTCCGGGTACGACACGGTAACGGCGTCGAGGAAGAGGGCCGCGCGGCGGGGATCCGGGAGCGTGCCGACCCCCGTCGGCTTCGGCACCGCGTCCACCGCCAGGACGGCCGCGACCCGCCGGCCGGCGGTGCGACCCTCGGCCGATGCGTGGAACTCGGCTGCGGCCCGTCGGAGCGGCAGGAAGACCTCGGGGGAGACCAACAGCACCGCCAGCGCGACCGAGAGGGTCAGCCGGCCGTCCAGCAGGCGGAGACCGAGGACCATCGCCACCAGGCCGGTGCCCAGCCCAGCCAGCAGCTCCAAGGAGAGCGAGGACAGCAGGGCCACCCGCAGCGTGCGCACGGTGGCTCGCCGCAGGCTGTCGGTCGCCTCGGCCACCTCCCGGCGCCCGTAGTCGACCCGCCCGAAGGCCCGGAGCGTCGGCAGGCCCTGGATCAGCTCGAGCAGTCGGGCCGAGAGCGACGAGAGGCGACGCCACTGCCGCGCCGTGGCGTCGGCTGCCCGCCGGCCGAACACGACCATGGTCGGAGGCACTGCCGCGACCATCCCGATGAGGATGAGGAGCGAGATCCAGTCGGTCGTCCCGACCCAGGCCAGCACGCCCAGTGGAGCCAACGCCCCCACGACCAGCTGCGGCAGGTAGCGGCCGTAGTACAGGCCGACGGCGTCGACCCCGGTGGTCGCCGACAGGGCAAGCTCCCCCGCCCGCTCGCCGGCCAGCCAGCTCGGCCCGAGGGCCAGCATCCGCCGGACCAGTTCCCGGCGGAGGGCCGTGCTGAGCGCAGTGGTGCTGCGCTGGGCGAGCCACTCGGCGGCCCACCCCAGGAACCCTCGGCCGGCGATGGCCGCCCCCAGGCCGGCGAGCTGAGGCTCGATCTGGTTGAGGGTGGCCCCGGCGCGCAGGACCCGCTGGATGACGGTGGCCACCAGGACCGCCTGGACGACGACGGTCGCGCTCTGTGCCACCCCGAGCAGCACCGAGCCGGCGAGGTGACGGGCCGGCGGGGCGGCACCCAGCCGCCGAGCGAGCGGGTCGGCCACGTGCCCACGCCACCAGGCCGAGGGGGCGGTCACAGCCGAGACGTTACCGAGGGCGGCCAGCGGCGCCCGGTCGGCCCGGTCACAGCGCCCGTGCCATCCGGTCGACCGCCTCGTCGAGGAGGTCGGCGCCGGTGGCGAAGTTGAGCCGCACGTAGCCGTCGCCCTGGGTCCCAAAGCTCGGTCCGGGTTCGAGGGCAACCCGGCCGCGGTCCAAGAAGCGCTGATAGGGAACGAGGCCGGGCCCGATCGCCCGGCAGTCGAGCCAGGCGAGGTAGGTGGCTTCGGGAGGATGCCAGGTGATGGCCGGGAGCCGGCTGGCGAGCAGGGCGCCCAGTTGGACCCGGCGCTGGGCCAAGGTCACGAGCAGGCGGTCGAGCCACGGGTCTCCGGCTTCGAGCGCGGCCACGGTGGCGAGGACCCCCAGGTGGCTGGTTCGGGGGCGCACGTAGCCGGCGAAACGCTCGACGACCGAGGCCATGGCCGCCGATCCGGTGACCACCAGCGCGCATTTGAGACCAGCCAAGTTCCAGGCCTTGGTGGCTGAGAGCACGCTGATCGTGCACGACGCGGCCCCAGGAACGGTGAGCATCGGCGTGAAGCTGGACCCCGGCAGGGCCAGCGGCCCGTGGATCTCGTCGCTGACCACGGTCACCCCGAACCGGGTGGCCAGTCTCACCACCTCGGCCAGCTCGGCTGGCTGGTGGGCTCGACCGACCGGATTGTGGGGATTGCACAGCAGGTAGGCGGCCGGCCCGGTGGCGAACGCCTCGGCCAGCCCGGCGAGGTCGAGTCTGAACCCGCTGCCGTCGTTGGCCAGCGGCACCTCGAGGACCCGACCACCGGCCGTCGGGACCCACTCGAAGAACGGCGGGTACACCGGGGTGTTCACCACCACCGTGGATCCCGGGGCGACGATGGTCCGCAGCGCCTCGACCACCCCCATGCCGACGTCGGGGGCGGCGACGACCGCTGCCGGGTCGATCTCCCATCCCCAGCGGCGCCCGGCGAACCCGGCCAGCGCCCCGCCCAGCCCCTCGCCGGTCGCATACCCGGTGTCCGAACGCTCGACCGCATAGGAGAGGACCGCGGCTATTGGCGGCGCCAGCGGGAAGTCCAGTTCGGCCACCGTGAGCGGGAGGACGTCGGGCGGGTGCGCCCGCCACTTGGCGCTGCGGCGGCGACGGAGCGCCTCGAGCGGCTCGGCCTCAAGAGCCTCCACAGCCGAGCGGGCCGGCGTCCCTTGGGTCACGGACCAAGGTTCGCACAGCCGTCACCAACCCTGGACCGACGGGGGCTGAGGGGCCTGCGTCCCCTCGGCCGGGCTGCGCCGCGCTGGGACCTGCGGCTCGAGGTGGGCGCCCACCGACACCAACCCGGCGGTCGCCACGTCGGCCGGGTTGGTCCGAGCCGCCCGGAACAAGAACAGCGCGCTGGCGCTCAAGGGAAGGAGCATGATGACGAAGGTCCAGCGGAGCCCGGAGTAGGGATGGCTGCCGCTCAAAGCGTCGGAGACCGCCCCGAACAACAGGGGCGCCAGTGCCTGCGCGGCGGTGCGGACGAAGGTCCGGATGCCCTCGGCTCGGCCCCAGAGGAACGCCGGCATGATGTCGAGCCTGGCCGCGTCAATTGGCGGGTTCTGGGCCGACAGGGCGGCACCAGCCACCACGATGTAGGGCAGGGCGGTGAAGGTGCTGTGGGTCACCAGCGCCGGGATGAACAACAGGACGACGGCGACCGCGGCGACTGCGGCCACGAGGATCCGGCCGTTCAGCTGGCCTCGGCGCAGCAGCCGGTCGCCCAGCGGCCCGGCCACCAGGACCCCGGCGACCGCGCCACCGCCGACCACCAGCATGAGCAGGTTCGCCAGGACCTGGCCGACGTGGTACTGCTGGCGAGTGAACTCCACCCCGAAGGTTTGGACGCCGGCGAGGAAGTAGTAGCCGCAGGCGCCCGAGATGATGAGGGCGACGTTGGTGCGGACCCGCAGGACGTAGCGGGTTGCGGCCCGCAAGCCCATCGAGCTGCTCGGTGCCTCGGCCAGCAGCCTCCGGTCGGGCCGGATGCCTCGGTGCAGGGCGAGCCGTTGGGCATCGGTGATGCCTTCCTCGGGCGGTCCGGGGGGTGCAGGGTCTCTGAGGGGCTCGTGCCCGGCGACGTCGACCGGCAGCGCCCCCTGCCCTCCCCGCACCGGCTCCGGCAGGTGCCAGACCAGGTAGGCCAGGTAGAAGGCCGGGATGGCCAGGATCACGAACGCAGCGCGCCACGACAGCGCGGCGATGTCACCGGTGATCGCGAAGCCGGCCCCGGCGCCGGCCAACTCGCCGGTGAGGACGAAGCTGTAGATGCGCCCTCGCTCGCCACCGGGGAAGTAGTCGCCGACCAGTGAGGCGGTGACCGGCCCGGCGGCCGCGGTCACCACGCCCAGGGCCAGTCGGCTGACGAGCAGCTGGCCGAACGAGCCGGCCGTCGCGCTCCACAGCATCGCGGCGCCCCACAGCACGATCGCGGCGGCCAGGGTCCAGGTTCGACGGACCCGGTCGGCCAGCATCCCGAACGGCACCGAGGCCACCGCCCCGGCGAGCGAGCTCACCGCGACCAACAGGCCGATGTCGGTGTTGTCGATGTGCAGGCCCTGCCGGAGCTCCACCGCCGAGGCCCCCACGGTGGCTGCATCGGCGCTGCTCAAGGCCAAGACCGCGGCCAGCACCACCACCACCTTGGTGCGGGTGGCCCCGCCCAGGACCACGGTCAGGCGGGAGCGGGCCGCGCTGGCACCCCGCCGGGCCGCCCGGCCAGCAGCTCCGGCTGCTCCGCGCACCGGGGCAGCACGACCGTGGTGGCGCAGGTTCATCGGGCGACGGTGGTCGATCGCCCGAGCCTACGAGATCCCCTGGCCGGCCGGGCCGGCGCCAGCGGTGCGTCGGACCGTTGGGTCAGCGCCAGCCCGTTGGGCCCTGGTTTTCGCGCTGCGGAGCGCCTCACTATGGTGGCCGGCGGTCCGGCACACCGCCGGTCGCAGGCAGCGCGAGCAGACGGTTGGGTCCGGCCGACGAGTTGGGTCGGCGAGTACGAAGCCAAGCAGGACAGGACGAAGGAGGCGCGGGTGAGTGGTGGACGTTTGGCCGGCAAGGTGGCCATCATCACCGGGGCCAGCCGTGGGCTCGGTCAGTACTGTGCCGTCGGGTACGGGCGGGAAGGCGCGAAGGTGGTGGTGGCCGCTCGAACCGAGCAGGTCCGCGACCCCAACTTGCCCGGCACCATCTACGAGACAGCCAAGCTGGTCGAAGAGGCCGGGGGCGAGGCCATGCCGGTGGTGTGCAACGTGGGGGATCCGGCCTCCATCGCGGCCATGGTCGAGCAGGTGCTCGCTCGCTTCGGCCAGATCGACATCCTGATGAACAACGCGGCGGTCCAGCCACCGGGCCGGATCTCCGAGATCGAGCCCCGCCATTGGGAGCTCGAGTTCCGGATCAACGTGCATGGGCCGTTTCACTGCTCGCGGGCCGTGCTCCCCTCGATGATCGCAGCCAAGTCAGGCAACATCATCAACATCTCCTCGGTCGCGGCCCGGGGAGGGTCCCACTACGGGGCCACCAAGCGGGCGCTCGAGGCCTTCACGATCGGTCTGGCCGCCGAGCAGAAGGACAACGGGATCGCGGTCAACGCCTTGAAGCCGGTCGGCGCCATCGCCACCCCCGGCCTCCGCTACCGGGGGGCGGGCACCGCGCCGGTGGAGATCCGGGCCGACCTGCCGACTCCCGACAATTACGTGGAGGCCGCCATCTTGTTGGCGATGCAGACCCCGGCGTCGTTCACCGGCCAGGTCGTGAACGACGCCGAGGCGGTAGCAGCGCTCGGCGCCAAGGGTGCAGAGGCCTGAGCGCACAGGTTGGCAGGGGCTGGCCACGCCGCCCCACCTCCCACCCGGCGGACCTGCCGGCCGGGGAGCCGACGGAAGCGGCAGGTCAGGGGCCAGCCGGCCAGGGCCAGCAGGACCACCAGCGGCGCGGTGCCGACATCGGAGGCCCCGGGAGCAAGCGCCCCGCCCAGTTGCTGGCCCACCACCCACACGACGCTTGACACCACGATGGCCGCCGCGAGCGGGGCCCGCCGGTCCCGGGCCCTGGCCACAGCAGCGGCCGCCAGTGCCACCTCGACGGCCCAGAGGCCGATCAGCGTCCACGCGGGCCGGCTCAGCGCCAGGTGGGCTGCCGGCCTGGTGACCGCCTGCAGCCATCCTGGCTGTCCGAGCGACGCCTCCTCGACGTTTGCCCGGAGGACCTGGCCGGGCGGGTACACCCAGGGGAGCTGGAGCACCGCGCCGCCCGCCCAGTAGGTGACCCAGATGGCAGTCCACCAGCGACGGTCCACGTCGGCCCGACCGCCGCTCGGCCAGGCCAAGGCGCCCAGGGCGGCGTAGAGGACGGCCGGGCCGGGAGCTCCGAAGGGGAGCAGGGCGAACCCGGTGGGCAGCATGCCGAGGCCCTCCCCGGCCAGCCAGACCACCGCGCACCACCCCCATGCGGCCACCAGGGCCGGCCGGATCCAGCGGTCGGCCACCAGGGCCAGGCCGATCGCGCCCTGCAGCATCACGATCGCGAGGTTCCACCAGGGCCAGTGCGATCGGAACGGCGAGACCAGATCGAGCACGACCCGGCGCTCCCATCCCGGCGCGCCCATGATCGACTGGAGGAGCTCGGTGCGGGGGTACCCACGTCCGAAGTTCGATGGCTCGGCCTGCACCAGGGCATCCAGCAGCCACAGGACCCCGAGCACCCGGCGGAGGGTCCGCCGACCGAGCAGCCGGGAAGCCGGCCACCCAGCGCGTGCTGCGGTGGCCGGCTCCGCCGGTGCAGCCGGCCGGGCGGCGCCGACGTTCCTGGTCGCAGGCCGCACTGGCGCGGCGGTGCTCATGCCCGCCGGCGCACCAACAGCCGGCCGATCAGGATCGACCCTTCGTAGAAGATCACCAGGGGGACGGCCAGGGCAACCATGGACAGCGGGTCTGAGCTCGGTGTCACCACGGCAGCCAGCGCGACCAAGGCGACGATCGCGTAGCGCCGCCACGATGCCAGCCGTCGGGGTGTGAGCACCCCGGCCGCCTGGAGCGAGACCAAGACGACCGGCAGCTCGAAGGTCAAGCCGAAGGCCGCCATCATGAGCAGGAGCAGCCCGATGTAGCTGCTTGGTGAGTAGATCTGGCGCAGTGAGGGCCCGCCGATGTGGTCGAGCCAGGCCATGGCGTGGGGGAAGATCGTGTAGGCGACCGCGCCGCCCCCGATGAACAGCACCAGCGAGGCGCCAACGAAGGTGAGGGTGAGCCTGCGCTCCCTGGCCCGGAGCCCAGGGGCCACGAACCGCCAGAACTGGAACAACAGGAGCGGGGAGGCCAGGACCGCGCCGCCGTAGGCGGCCACCTCGACCCGGATGGACAGGCCGTCCAGTGGGCCGGTCACATACAGGGTGCAGGCCCGACCGGGCCCGACCGCGGCGCAGTAGGGGTGGACCAGCAGCGCGAGGACCCGGTCGAACAAGACAAAGACGACGACTGCGCCGATCGACACGCCGGCGATCGAGATGAGCAGCCGGCGCCGCAGCTCGGCCAGGTGCTCGGCCACCGTCATCCGCGCCGGGCCTCGGGCGCCGGTCACGCGGATGGGCAGACGCAGCGCCACGGCTCCTCAGCCCCGGGTGGTGTCGAGTCGGCCTGCTTCGCCGCCCAGGTCCGCTGCGTCGTCGGCGACCGGCTCGATCGGGGCGGCCGCCCGCACCAGCTGGGGCGCAGTGATCCCCAGGTCGATGCTGCCGGGAGGGAGGTCGACCTCGGTGCTGTCGGCCGCGCCGTGCGGCCAGGGGCGGGCGGCGTCGGCCTCGAGGCCGGCGGCCCGCAACAGCGCCTGCCGGGCGGCATCCGGACCGCCGAGCTGGCGGGTCGTGCCGACCAGCTGGCGGGCCTGGCGCAGCTCGTCGGCCAGCGGCAGGTCGCCGGCAAGGTGGCGGGCCTCGTCCTCGAGCGACGCCCGCAGGCGCTGCAGGTCCTTGAGGAGACCCCCGGCCCGTCGGGCCAGGCCGGGGAGCTTGTCCGGGCCGAGCACGACCACGGCGACCACGGCGACCAAGGCCAGCTTCAAAGGATCGAGCGTAAGCACGGGGCCACCGCTAGCGGACCGTCACGGTCCCGGTCATGAACTGGTGAATGAGGCAGCGGTAGGGGTAGGTGCCGGGCTTCTCCGGCGCGGTCACGGTCCGGGTCCTCCCAGGCTCGATGTTCCCGGTGTTGAACGCCCCACCGTCGGCGGTGAAGGTGTGGGTCACCGAGTCCCGGTTGACGACCGTGATGGTGGCGCCGGGTCGGACGGTGAAGTTGGCCGGCTGGAACGCGAAGTTCTGGATGGTCACCAGCTGGTGGACGGCCGGCCGGGTTGCGGTCGTGCTGGCGGGCGAGCCGGAGGAGCCGCCGCTGCAGGCGCTGAGGACGGCCGCCCCGGCGAGCAACCCACCGACCAGGCGAGCGACCAGCCACAGGGTGGGTCGACCACGCACCGGCCGGGCCACGGCGTGCTGCTCGGCTGCCAGTTGGTCGAGCGCCGGCGATCGTTGTGCTCGGGCAGACATCACGTCCCCTTCTGTGGTCGTTGGCCGTCGTGCCTGCCGGCTCGGCGGCCGGGGGGTCGACCGTCGAGCCGGCAGGCGAGGGTTCAAGAGACGGCCGAGCTGGTCGGGTTGAAGGCCAGCGGGGTGCCCGAGGAGTCTTGGACCCCGGGGTACTGGCCCAGCACGAAGTACAGGATCGCAGCGTGCTGCATCTCGACCGGCTGGATGGTGGCCGCCGTCGCGATGGCCTTCTTGCTGTGGAGCTTGGTCGACTGGACCTGGTAGGTCTGTGCCGCCACGTTCTCCAGCTCGAGGGCCAACTGGGCCAGACCGGTGATGTCGGTCACCTTGGCGAACGCCTGCTGCACCTTGGGGGTGAGCGCCGGCTCCGTCACCGTGACGGCCTTCTTCTTGGACGCGGTGAGCACTGCGTTCCACGCCGCCGCGTGGTCCATGTGCTGGGACTTTGCGGTCTGGGCGAAGGTCACCACCGCTGGCGGCACCGAGCCGAGCTTGCCGGCGGTGGCTGCTCCGATGCCGGCGTTGTAGGCGAAGACCGCCAGGTTCTCCAGGCTGGCCGCGAGGGCGGCCACCGCGAGGTCCCCGGAGAGGCCGGCGATCCCGCCCTGGGCATTGGGGGGGTTCGAGGCTGCCGATGCGCTCGCGACCTTGGAAGCCGCCGCGGCCAGGCCGGGATTGCTGGTCGCTGCGACCAGGGCCGCTCCACCGGCCAGCACCCCGGCAGCGCCGAGGAGGAAGGTCCGGCGTTCGGTGGTGCGGGGAGCGTCGGCGCGCAGATCCTCCGCCCACTCGTCCAGCGCGGCGTGCAGTGCTGGCATGCCCACGTCATGGTGGAGCTCGTCCAGCTCGGTGGTCATCCGGGCGATCTCCGCCTCCGATGCCGCCATCTCGCGCTTGCGGAATCTCATCGAACTGCTCCTTGTGCCTTCGGGGCTGCGTTGTTGGTCGGGTAGAAGGAGTGCGGGAACCCCACGCTGCCGGCGGCAGCGGGGAGCGAGGCCACATCGCTCGTGGACAGGGTGATCAGCTGCGGAGCGTTTGCCTGCAGCAAGGCTTGCACCGCCAACAGCACGGCAACGTGCTGCGCCTCGACACCCATGATGCTGGCCGTCACCCGCTTGGCATTGGCGTTCTTGAGCGATGACATGTCGTTGACGTAGGTCTCGGCGGCGATGTTCTCGAGCTCGAGCGCAAGACTCACCACGCCGAGCATCCCCACCGACGGTGTGGCGCCGGAGAGGCCGGAGACCGCCTTGTTGACTACCGGGACGAACGCCGGGTCGGGCTTGGTCTGCTTTTTGCCTCCGAGTCTGCGGACGGCGGCGTTGAAGGCGGCCAGGTGCTGCGCGTGCTGCGACTTGGTCACCTGACAGAACTTCTTGACCACCGGATTGGCCGACGAGCCCCCGATGTAGGGGAGGGTCAGCGCGGTGCCGTAGGTCGAAACCGCGAGCGTCTCGATCGAGGCCGCGGTCTGCAGCATCTGGATATCGGCAGAGGAGGCGGCGTACGCGGGTGAAGCGAGCAACGACACCAATGCCGTCCCACCGGCCGCGGCCAGGATCCCCGCGCCGGCGAGGCTCCGCTGGAGCGACCGGCGGTGCTCCTCGGCAAAGCGGCGATTCTCCTGCTCCTCATCATCCGAGGCGCACTCAGTGGTTCGGTGGCCGCTGAGCTCGACGAGCTCCTCCAACGGCTCCTTGGTGCCTCGGATCGCATCGGCCTGGAGATCCTGGGACTCTTCGAAGAGCTCGGCCAGATCTCGAGGGTCTGCACTCACGGTCGCCTCCTTGCGCTCGGGGCTTCATGTCGTCGAGCGGTTCTTCGGAGCGGTGGCTCGACCGGATGTCGTCACCTCTGACCGGCGGCAGAACAGTGACTTCGACGGGCGATGCGGACCAGGAGCGGCCCCCGGGAACTAATCTCGCCAATAGGCATCCAACGCGGTCGGCACGACGAAGACCGGTTGCACCGCTCGACCGCACCTCGGAGCGACCGATGGAAGACCTCGAAGAGCTTGGCGACGCCCAGGTGGTCGTCCTCGTCGGCCGCTACGACGAGAGGGCCTTTGCCGAGATCTACCGCCGGCACGGCCGCTCCGTCTACGGGCTCGCCCGACGCATCCTCGGTGACGCCACCGAGGCCGAGGACCTGACGCAAGAGGTGTTCCTACGGCTGTGGCAGAACCCGGCCGGGTTCGATCCAGCCCGGGGGACGCTTCGGACCTACCTGCTCACCCAGGCGCACGGTCGCGCTGTCGACACCATCCGCTCCAAGACGGCGAGGGCCAGGCGCGAGGAGCGGGACGCCCGGTCCACCGCGACCGCCTCCTACGACCTCGAGCGCGAGGTGTGGGACCTGGCGATGGCCGAGCACGTGGCCGGGGCCATGGAGGCATTGCCACCCGAAGAGCGGGCTGCGATCGATCTGGCGTACTTCGGCGGCCACACCTACCGCGAGGTCGCCAAGCTGCTCTCAGCCCCCGAGGGGACCGTGAAGAGCCGCATCCGCAACGGCCTGCATCGGATGAGGTCCATGCTGGTGGAGGGAGGAGTGCCCCGATGACCGCGGCCGGCGAGCACCATCGCCTGGTTTCCGAACTGCTGGGGGCGTTCGCGCTCGACGCCGTGGACGGCGACGAGGCTCGGATGGTGGAGCAGCACCTGGAGGAGTGTCCTCGGTGCCGCTCCGAGGTGGACCAGCTTCGTGAGGTGGCGGCGGCGATCGGCAATGCGTCCGAGCGCCCGCCCGATTCGTTGTGGGAGCGGATCGCATCGCAGCTCGGGGACGTGGCCGCCCAGCGAGCCCGTCCGGCGCCGGTGATCGACGGACCGCCCTCTGCTGGGATCGGGGCTGGCGCGTCGGGCCTTCAGGGGCCGACCGGCTTCCGCCCGAACCGCAGCGTGCGGCGGACCAACGCACGCAGGGCGGCCCGTCGGCCGTGGGCGGTCGCCGGGATCGGCGCCGCCGCGGCCTGCGCGGCCTTGGCTGCCATCTTCGGTGTCGGCTGGTCACACGCCAACGAGCGAGCCGGCCAACTGCAAGCGACACTGGCGGAGCGGGGTGCCGCCGCCGCCGTGCAGGCTGCCCTGGTCAGTCCGGGGCATCGCGTCGTCGTTCTGCAGTCGAGCACCGGCGCCCGGCTCGCCGAGCTGGTGGTGCAGGCCAACGGCGTGGGCTACGTGGTGAGCTCGCACATGGGAGCACTGCCGGGGGACGAGACCTACCAACTGTGGGCGGAGATCGCCAATCAGCCCATTTCTCTCGGCCTGCTCGGGTCGAGGCCCGGGATGGGCGACGCGTTCTCCCTCGGCCCGTCGATCAGCGATGCCCGTGCCCTGATGGTGACGGTCGAGCCGGCGGGCGGCGTGGTCACACCCGATCGCACGCCGGTCGCGACCGGGACGCTGAGCTGACCCTGGCCGGCTCCGGCCTGGTTGGGTCCCGCATTCCCCCGGCGGCCCGGCGCGGTCAGCCGCTCGACTGCGCCGAGCTTGTCGCGGCCGAGGGGCGCGACGACGCCAGTGGTCCGGTCGCCTACGAGGGTCGCCGGTCGGACCAGGCCCGGAGGCCGGCTCGCACGGCAACGGTCGCGGCGAGGACGATCACCCCGGCCTCGGCCGCGATGGCGACCCACCCGGCCGCCGAGACGCTGGGCTCTTTGAACGCAAAGATCCCGTGGGGGAGGGCCAGGCTCAGGACGTAGCCGCCCAGCACCCCGGCACAGAACATCCCGGCCGCAACGAGGGCGGCCGCCGCCGGCCGCACGGCGACCAAGGCCGCCAGGGCCGCTGCGACGACCACGGTGACAAGGAACAGCCACCCGATGGTGGGGATGAAGCGGTAGCCGCTCGCAAGGTAGAGGTCAAGGTGTACCGCACCGACCGCCAACAGCAGCGCGCTGGTTGCCCAGGCGGCGGCTCGCTGCGTCCAGGGCATGGACCGCTACGCCGCCGGGGGCTTGCCGGCTCGGTCGGCCGTGAGCTCGTGGGTCGGACCGGGCTCGTCCAGTCCCGCCTTGAACTCCCGCTTGGCCGATCCGAGGGACCGGGCGAGTCGGGGGATCTGCGAGCTGCCGAACAGGACGGCCAGCACCACGACCAGCACGATGACGCCGTCGATACCGAAGATCTCTGCCAGCATGTCGTTCCTTTCCTTTCCTTGGTTCAGTTGGTCCGGCCGAAGCCGGAGGATCGCCCGCTGGGCGCTCAGGTGGCCCGCTCCACGGCGCGCTGGACTGCCCGCTCGAGGAGCCGCAGGCCGCCGAGGCCGGGGATCCGATCGATCTGGCGGTCGACACGCTGCGCGGCGGCCAGGCCGGCGTCGTCGCCGAAGAGGTAGCGGGCCAGGAAGCGGACTTCGGCTTTGGGCATGACGCCGGCGCCGACTGGCCGCCAGAACCACTGGAGGGCTCGCCGGGTGACCCGCCGGGCGGCCGGGTCCGACTCCAGGCGCCGCCTTGCCTGGGACGCGTAGAAGTCGATGTGGCGGCCCTCTTGCTTCATGATCCGTTTGAGCAGGTCGGTGAGCACCGGGTTCTCGGCCCGGGCGGCCAGGCGGGCGTAGCCAGCCTGGGTGGTCAGCTCGTTGATGGCGCCCCAGGTCATGTGGACGGTGACCAGGTGCCGGGTAACAGCCGAGGTGAAGAGGTACAGCAGCGGCCGGAAACGATCGGTTCGGGGCAGCTGCCGTCGAAGGGTCGCCACTCGTTCCGGCCCGGCCGGCTCGTGGTGGGCTTCGAGGACCTGGGCGATGGCGTCGCCGTGCCAGTGCTCCTCGTAGCACCAGGTCGCCAGGAAGGCGGTGACGTCCGGGTCGGTGTGGGCCCTGGTCACGAGCAGGTCCCGGAGGTAGCACATGGTGTGGCTCTCGATGTCGTGCATGTAGCGCAGGCAGCGCAGCGCCCCAGGGTCGAGGGGGTGGTCCGCGAAGGTCGCGAACTCGATGCCGTCGAGGTCCAGCCGTGCGGAGCGACGAACCAGGGTGTCTGTCGCAGTCGTCACAGCTGTTCTTCGGAGCCTGGGTCGGGCCCGGATGTCCTCGCGCCCGCCGTGGTGGTCATCGTTCGACGGCGCGGGCTCGGGTCCGCAGGGTCCGCCCAGCAGGTGCCTGGCCGGGTCAGAAGAGCGGGGCATTCTCACAAAAATGTGCAACCATAGCTTGCACTTTTGGCAGGACCTGCTACCATTGGTTGCGTATTCGCGACCAGGGAGAGCTGACATGCCCGACATCCGGCACCATGTGGGGATCGATGCCCCGACCGGCCAGGTCTACGCCGCGGTGGCCACCCTGGACGGTCTGGCGAGCTGGTGGACCCGTGACGTCCGCGGAGACGACCGGCCGGGAGGCCGGTTGGCGTTCGGCTTCGGCCGGCCAGAGCCGTCCGCGGTCATGGAGGTGATCGAGCGCCAGCCAGAGCTGCTCGTGCGGTGGCGATGCGTGGAAGGTCCTCAGGAGTGGGTCGGGACGTCCATCAGCTTCGAGCTGCGGGAGGGCGATAAGGAGACCGGCCTGCTCTTCACGCATGCCGGCTGGAGCGAGCCCGGAACGTTCCTGCACCACTGCAGTACCAAATGGGCCCTCTTCCTGCTCGGGCTGAAGCACGGTCTCGAAGGAGGCACTGCCACCCCGTGGCCCAATGACCCGGCCATCAGCACCTGGGGGTGAGGCGATGGACGTACCAAGTCCGATCCAGCACGAGGTGGTCATCGAGGCGCCGATCTCGCTGGTGTGGCGCATCGTCACCGAAGAACATCAGATCGCCAAGTGGTTTGCCGACCGGGTCGAGCTCGATGCCCGACCCGGTGGCCATGGCCGGTTCGTGTTCACGAACGCGGACGGGGACATTGCTCAGATCGCCCCGATCGTCGTCGAAGCCATCGATCCACCCCGCCTCTTCTCCTTTCGATGGTGTCATCCAGAGGACGAGGACCCCCATGTGGGCAACTCCCTCCTCGTGGAGTTCACCTTGGTCGCCGAATCGGCGGAGCGAACTCGCTTGCGGGTCGTCGAGCACGGACTGGACTCGTTGCGCTGGTCGAGGAGCGAGAAGGACCGCTACCGGCAGGAGCATCGAGCGGGCTGGAGCCAGTTCGTCGGTCGGCTGGCCCAGGTGGCGCGTGCCATGCAAGCTCCGCCGGCCGATGATCCGGGTCAGACGATTGAGCGGATCAAGCCATGACCTCGTCGATCGATGACGAGCTCTGGTCGGCGATTGCCGACCCTTCTCGCCGACGCGTGCTCGATCTCCTCATCCACCATGGCGAGGCAACCGCCAGCTCGCTGGCCGCGAAGGTCCCCTTTTCCCGTCAAGCGGTCAGCAAGCACCTCTTAGTGCTCGAGGGGGTCGGGCTGGTTCGCCGTCGCAAGCAGGGGCGGGAAGTCCGCTACCGAGTCATCCCCGATCAGCTTGGCGCCGTGACGGAGATCATGGACAGGTTGTCGAACGAATGGAGCCAAAGGCTTGCGACCATCAAGCGCCTCGCAGAGGAAGGACGTGGGGACGCATCCAATGCTGGAGCGGTCAACGACCCGAACACTGGCCGAGCCATTGCTCGCTGACTCGGAGCTGAGCCGGCCGGGCCACACGGTCGACCCAGATCCGAGTTCTCTGGAGACCGCGATGACGACCGTGAGCCATGGAACCCTCGAGCTCGGCTTGACGACCACGTCGATTGGACTCGCCTTTCCTCTCATGTCGTCGACTCCCGTTGGCAACACAGAGGAGGGGGTGAAAGGTCTTGGCGAGTGGCGTCAGCTACCGCTGCGGCGCCCGGTGCCCCTGGCAGTGCCGGAGAACGGGAACGGAGAGGTGACGGTGAGTCGGCCTGTAGGCGGGGTTCTGTGCCTCCCTCTCGGGAGCGGTGGCCATCCATCTACGCGGCCCACCTGGGGACTGCTCCGATGCGGAGCGGGCGGGCAACCCAAGTCCCACGCTTGGCCTTGCTCCGGGTGGGGTTTGCCGAGCCGACCGAGTCACCCCGGCCGCTGGTGCGCTCTTACCGCACCGTTTCACCCTTACCTGTGCGGGACGAGCCCGTCATCGGCGGTCTGTTCTCTGTGGCACTTTCCTGCGGGTCACCCCGACTGGCCGCTAGCCAGCACCCTGCCCTGCGGAGCCCCGACCTTCCTCGACTCGAACCGGTTGGCCCGAGCCGCGGCCACCCGGCCGGCTCACCGTCTCCTCCAGTCTGCCAGCCTCACCGGCCGGGGGCGCGGTCGTGGGAAGCCGCCGGGGCGGTCACACCGGTGATGCTCCAGGGGGCTCGGACCCCCGACGCAGCCGGAGGGCGGGGGACTCGAGGACCCTCGGGTTGACCGTGGTCGCCGGCGGGGTGCCGGCGAGAGCGGCGATCACGTTGGCCGCCGCCTTGTGCTGGAGCTCGGCGATCGCCTCCTGCGAGTAGAACGCGGCGTGCGGGGTGACGATCACACCCGGCGTGGTCAGGATCGGGTGATCGGGCCGAGGTGGCTCTTCGTCCAACACGTCGAGCCCCAGGCCGCCCAAGCGCCCCTCGGCCAGGGCGTGTTGGGCTGCCTCGAGGTCGAGCAGGCCGCCGCGGGCGGTATTGACCAGGATCGTCCCTGGTCGTACCAGCGAGAGCTGGTCGGCACCGATCAGGTGGCGGGTCTGGGTGGTGAGCGGGGCGTGGAGGGAGACCAGGTCGGCCCGTTCCAGCAGCTCCTCGAGGGTGCCGGTCGCCAGCACCCCGCCGTGGTCGCCGCGCTCGAGGCTGGGCGCGAACGCCAGGACCTTGAGGCCGAACGCTCGTGCCTTCTCGGCAACCAGTCGGGCGATGCGCCCGAACCCCACCAGGCCGAGCGTCCGACCCTGCAACCGCCGTGGCGCTCCGAAGGCCTGGTTGTCCCACTGGCCGGCCCTGGTCTGCCCGGCGAAGTCGACGATCCGGCGGGCGAGGGCGAGCAGCAGGGCCAGCGTGTGGTCCGAGACCTCCTCGACGCAGTAGTCGGGGACGTTGCTCACGACGATCCCCAGCTCGGTGGCCCGTTCGACGTCGATGTTGTCGACGCCAACCCCGTAACGCGCAACCGTGACGCAGCGGGTGGCCGCGTCGAGGACCCGAGCCGTGACCGGCCGCCAGTTGGTCAAAATGGCATCGGCCCCCGCCGCCAGCTCGACCAGCTCGTCCTCGTAGCCGCCGCGAGCGACAACGAGCTCGGCGCCGGCCGCGCCCAGCGCGGCCCGCTCGACCTCCACGCTCGGCCACGCGTAGTCGGTCACCAGCACCGTGTACGCCAAGGCTCCCTGGACCTCCCCGCGGCTCGCCGGCGCCGCGACCGAGGCAATGTAGTGGTGGGGCGAGGGAGGCGTCGGAACCGCCAGGACGGGGTACACCCAGGGCGGTGGGCCCGCGGGGCCGGTGCACGAGAGCGTCGAGGAGCGTGTGGATGGGACGGACACGGATCGCCAACCAGCCGATCCGGCTGGCTGCCGGGGCGTTCCTGCTGCACTCGGGGGTCGAGAAGCTCTCGGCCGACGAGGAGCGGGCGGGCCGGCTGCACGAGCTGGCCACCGGGGCCTTCCCCGTCTTCGACCAGCTCGGTCCGAGCCCGTTCGTGCGGATGCTGGCTGCCGCCGAGATCGCCATCGGCACGGCCCTGGTGCTCCCCTTCGTGTCGGATCGCTTGGCCGGAGCGGCACTGGCCCCGTTCGCCGGTGGCCTGGTGTACCTGTACAGCCGGACTGACGCCATGCACCGGCCCGGGAGCCTGCGGCCCAGTGCGCAGGGGGTCGGGATGGCCAAGGACATCTGGCTTCTCGGGATCGGTCTGACCCTGCTCGGGTCGGGCCGGAAGAAGAAGGCGCGGTGACCCAGAACCAGCGCTAGGTGCTCGGCGCGTGCCGTAGATTCTCCAAGGTGACCTCGACCGAGCGCGACGCCCGGCGACGCACCGGGCCCTGGCGGCCGGCCCGATGAGCCAGCCCGGGATCCGGACGCCGGCCCCCCCGCCGCCTGGCACCGACCATCCGGTGCTCTCGATCGCCCAGCTCTACGGCAGGGTCGAGCGGGCCCTGCGGGAGGAGTTCCCGGTCTCCCAGCCGCTGTGGGTGCGGGGCGAGGTCCACACCATCTCGGACCGGACCGGCCACTGCTACCTCGACCTGGTCGACCCCGACTCGGCCGGCGAGCGCCGGGCACCGGTGCTCAAGGTGCGGTGCTGGCAGACCGAGTGGAGACGGCTGCGGGCGAAGCTGGCCCGCTCGGGGCTCGAGCTCAGGCCGGGGACGGTCGTGCACCTGCTGGGCCACGTCCAGTTCTACCGGCCCCGAGCCGAGGTCACCTTCGTGATGACCGACCTCGACGTGACCGCGTTGCTGGGCCGGATGGCCGCTGAGCGGGCAGCCCTGATCGAGGCGCTCAAACGGGAGGGCCTGTTCGACGCCAACCGGGCGCTGGTGGTCCCCCCGGTCGTGCTCCGGGTCGGGTTGGTGGCCAGCCCCGGCACCGAGGGCTGCCGGGACTTCCTCAGCCAGCTGACCGGTTCGGGGTACGGCTTTGCGGTCGCCCTGTCCAGGGCCTCGGTCCAGGGCGCAGAGGCGCCTGGCTCGATCGCCCGGGCCATCCGCAGGGCTGCTGCGGCCGCCCCCGATCTGGTGGTGGTGGTCCGAGGTGGCGGATCCAAGGCCGACCTGGTCGCCTTCGACACGCCGCTGGTGGCCCGGGCCATCGCCCGCTGCCAGGTCGCGGTGTGGACCGGGATCGGCCACAGCGGGGACGAGTCGGTGGCCGACCTGGTGGCCAACCGATCGTTCGTCACCCCGACTGAGTGTGGGCACGAGCTGGTGGCTCGGGTCGACGGGTTCTGGCAAAAGGAGGTGGCCGAGCCGGCGGCCGCAATCGGCCGGCGAGCGCGGCGAAGGGTCGAGGCGGCGGACCGGCACCTCACCACCGCCCGAGGCCGGCTCACCGGCTCCGCCCGCCACGCGCTGCGGTTGCACCGCCAGCACCTGGAGAACGAGGCCCACCACCTCTCGTTGGCCGCGCCGGCGGCCCTGGGCGACGCCACCGACCGGTTGCGGGCAACGAGCGGCCACCTGGTTCGGGCGCTCGAGCGGCGGTTGGCCGACGCCGGGTCGCAGCTCGAGGGGTGGCGGCGTCTCCTCGGTGCCTTCGACCCCGAGCGGCAGCTCGAGCGGGGCTACACCCTCACCACCGACGAGACCGGTCGGGTGTTGCGCTCGGGGGCGGGGCTGCGGCCCGGCGACGTGCTGGTGACCCGGTTCTCGGACGCGACCGCTCGGTCAGTGGTGGCCGAGGGGGTGCTCGGTGGGCGCTGAGTCGATGCCCCCGGTCGAGACGCTGAGCTATGCCGAGGCCAGCCGGGAGCTGGATGAGATCGTGGCCGCGTTCGAAGACGGCGACCTCGACGTCGACCAGCTGGTGGAGCGGCTCGAGCGCGCTACGGCCATCGTGGACGAGCTCGACCGACGGCTCCGGCGGACCCGCGCCCAGGTCGAAGAGCTGGTCCCACGGCTCGAGGCAGCCGGGTCCGGCCGAGAGGAGCCGGGTGACGAAGGGGACGAGACTCCCGACGAACCGCAGCGACTCATCCCATGACCAGCGTGCACGCCTCCGACCGCCTGTACTTCCGCCAGCTGCTGTCGGGCCAGGACTTCGCCACCGCTGACCCGCTGGCCCGGCAGATGGTCAACTTCTGCTACCTCATCGGAGACCGCGAGCGCGGCGAGGCCCTCCTGGTCGATGCCGCCTACTCGGTGGACGACCTCCTGGCGATACTGGAGGCCGACGGGATGCGGCCGGCTGGCGTGCTGGCGACCCACTACCACCCGGACCACGTGGGTGGCTCGATGGGCGGCATGCGCATCGAGGGGGCGGCCGCGCTGTTAGAGCGCGTCGACGTGCCGATCCATGTCCAACGGGACGAGGTCCCGTGGGTCAAGCGGGCCACCGGGCTCCAGGACGCCGACTTGGTCGCCCACGACAGCGGCGACGTGGTCCGGGTCGGTGACATCGAGGTCCGGCTGCTGCACACCCCCGGGCACACCCCTGGGAGCCAGTGCTTCTTGGTCGAGGGGCGCCTCGTGTCAGGGGACACCTTGTTCCTCGAGGGGTGCGGGCGGACCGACCTGCCGGGCAGCGACCCGGTGGCCATGTACGAGACCCTCACCACCCGGTTGGCCCACGTGCCCGGGGACACGATCCTGTTTCCCGGCCACCGCTACTCGCCCGAGCCGTCGGCCCCCTTGGACCGGGTTCGCCGGGAGAACTACGTCTTTGCTCCCCGCTCAGCCGAGGCATGGCTGGCCATGTTCGGGCGGTGAGCCCCGGGCGCGGTGCCCCCCTCGACCCCGACGGGACCGTCGCGGTCGTCGGGGGGTGCCTGGCCGGGCTCCGAGCGGCCGAAGGCCTGCGGCGGGGCGGGTTTCGGGGGCGCCTGGTGGTGGTGGGAGCCGAGGCCCACCCGCCCTACGACCGTCCGCCGCTCTCCAAGCAGGTCCTGACCGGGGCGTGGGAGCCGGGCCGGGCGACGCTCAAGGACGAGGCCGGGCTGGCCGAGCTCGGGATCGAGGCACGCCTGGGGCGAGCGGCAGTCTCCTTCGATGCCGACGTTCGGCGCCTCGAGCTCGACGACGGCACGACGTTGATCGCCGACGGGGTGGTGTTGGCCACCGGCGCAATCCCGCGACGGCCGTTTGCCGAGGAAGGCGTGCTGGCCCTGCGGACCCTCGAGGACTGCGCGGCGATCCGGGAGGCGCTGGCGCGAGCTGGCCTCGAGGGGCACCTGGTGGTGATCGGGGCCGGCTTCATCGGTTCGGAGGTGGCGGCCGCCGCCGCTGGTCTCGGGCTCCGGGTCACGGTGGTCGAGGCCCTCCCGGTCCCGCTGGCCCCAGCGGTGGGAGAGGTGGTCGGTGCCGCCCTCGGTCGGCTGCACGAGCACCACGGGGTGGCGCTGCGCACCGGCGTGGGCGTCACGGCCGTGCGGAGGGACGGCTCGACCGTGCTCGAGCTGGCCGACGGATCCACCCTCAAGGCCGACGTGGTGGTGGCCGGGGTGGGGGTGGTGCCACAGACGGGCTGGCTGGAGGGGTCCGGGCTGACCCTTGGCAATGGGGTGGTTTGCGACCAGGCGCTGTTCGCGGCCGACGGCGTGGTCGGGGCCGGCGATGTGGCCTGCTTCCCGTTCCGGGGCGAGCAGGTCCGGATCGAGCACTGGCAGATGGCTGCCGACATGGGGGCAGCGGCGGCGGAGGCACTGCTCGCCGGCCGGGCCGCTGCGCCGCGTTTCAACCCGGTGCCCTACTTCTGGTCCGACCAGTACCAGGAGAAGGTCCAGATGCTCGGCCGCCCGGGTCCCGGCGACGAGGTGGTGGTCGTCGACGGAAACCTCGACGGTCGGTTCGTTGCCCTCTACCGCGACGGCAGCCGACTGGGCGCAGCCTTGGCGCTGAGCCGCCCCCGCCAGCTCATGGCGTTCCGGCCCCTCCTCCAGCGAGAGGCCAGCTTCGACGATGCCCTGGAGGTCGCCGCCTCGTTCGGCTAGGGATAGCCGATCCGCATATTCTGTTGTTAGAATATGTTGAGCGAGCGGCGGCGGGACCAGGAACGGGAGTGGATCGATGAGCGAACAGAGGCGAGCGGCAGTGCTCGAGGTCGAAGGCATGACCAGTGACGACTGCGCCCGCCACGTCGGCGAGGCGCTGGCGAGCGTGGGTGCCGGCTCGGTGTCGGTGTCCTGGCGGTCGGGCCGAGCGCGCTTCGAGTGGCCCGAGCAGATCGCAGAGGACCAGCTCCGGGCGGCGGTCGAGGCCGCCGGATATCGAGCAGGGACGCTCGAGGTAGTCCAACCGAAGCCGGCCCCGACCCCTGCGGGCCGCGACCCGTTGGACCTGGTCGTGCTGGGCGGCGGATCGGCTGCCTTCGCTGCCGCCATCCGAGCCACCGATGCCGGCTACCGGGTTGCCCTGGTGGAGCAGCGCGCGCTCGGCGGGACCTGTGTGAACGTCGGTTGTGTCCCCTCCAAGGCGTTGTTGCGTGCCGGCGAGCTGGCCTGGGCGGCCGGGCACCATCCCTTTGCCGGCCTCGGGACCACCTCGGGCCCGGTGGACCTCTCGGCGATGGTGGCCCAGAAGGATGAGCTGGTCGCGGCATTGCGTCAGGCCAAGTACGCGGATCTGGTCGCGCAGTACGGCTTCTCGGTGATCCCTGGGCACGGTCACTTCGTTGGCCCAGGGGAGCTGGAAGTCGCCGGGCAGCGAATTGAGGCTCGCTCCTACCTGATCGCGACCGGGGCGTCGCCGACAGTGCCGCCCATCCCTGGCCTGGCCGAGGCCGGCTACCTCACCTCGACGAGCGCGCTCGAGCTGACCGAGGTACCCCGGCGTCTCCTGGTGATCGGTGCCAACGCCATCGGCCTCGAGCTGGGGCAGCTCTTCGTGCACCTGGGGTCCGAGGTGACCTTCGTCGACGTGGCGTCTCGAATCGCACCGTTCGAAGAGCCCGAAGTCTCGAGCGCGCTGGCGTCGGTCCTCGTCTCGCAGGGTGCGACCATCTACACCGGCTCCCAGGTGCTCTCGGTGCGCCGTGCCGACGGCGTCGTGGAGGCCAGGGTCGACGTCGGCGGCCACTGCCACACCCTCCGTGCTGACCGGGTGCTGGTCGCCACCGGCCGACGCCCCAACACCGAGGGCCTGGGCCTCGAAGCCGCTGGGGTCGAGCTCGACGCCCGAGGTGCGGTCGTGGTCGACGACGAACTGCGCACCAGCAATCCGCGGATCTTCGCTGCTGGTGACGTGACCGGGGCACCCCAGTTCGTCTACGTCTCCGCCTACGAGGGAGCGCTCGCCGTCGACAACGCGCTTGTGGGCGCTGGTCGGCGGACCGACTTCACCGGCTTGCCCCGGGTGATCTTCACAGCTCCCCAGGTGGCAGGGGCCGGGCTCACCGAGGCCCAGGCAGCCGGGGCCGGGCTCGCAGTCGAGACGTCGGTGCTCCCGCTGGCCGCGGTTCCCCGGGCGCTCGTCAACCGGGACAGCCGTGGGCTCGTGAAGCTGGTCGCCGAGGCATCGACCGGACGTCTGGTCGGGGCGTCGGTGATGGCCGACGGCGCCGGCGACGTGATCCAGGCCGCGGTGCTGGCGATCCGCCACGGCATCACGACCAGCGAGCTGGCATCGACCTTCCATCCCTACCTGACCATGGCAGAGGGCCTGAAGCTGGCCGCCCAGACATTCACCCGGGACGTGGACAAGCTCTCGTGCTGCGCGGCGTAAGGGTCGCGTTCTTGAGGTGGCCATCCCTGGTCGGCCCGGTGATCCGTCGCTGGCCCGTTCCCGCCGGCGGCACCGGAGCGCGACCCTCGACTGACCTGCGAAGTCGAGCTCTCCGGTCGACCTATTCTACGAACTCGTAGGAGGTGGCTGGCCGGTGCCGAGGCGGGTCGTGGCTGGACGTCGGGTTGGAGACCTCGAGAGCGAGATCCTCGAGGTGCTGTGGTCGGCCCGCACCTGGCTCTCGGGCCGTGAGGTCTGGGGGCGCCTCGGCTCGGAGGCTCGGGCGTACACGACGGTCATGACGGTGCTCGGTCGTCTGGTCGACAAAGGGCTCGTCGAGCGGGTCGAAGACGGAAAGAGCCACCGCTACCGAGCGGCGGGCGATCCCGACGAGCTCACGGCCCAGGCCATCCGGTCGCTCTTGTCGGCCACCGCGCATCCGCGGGTCGCGTTGGCGCACTTCGTGGACACCCTCGACGACCCCGAGCTCATGGCCGAGCTGGCAGCCGCGCTGAAGCGGTTGCGCCGGCGATGAGCGGCGTGCTGGCCGGGCTGGGCTTCTTCGGGGTGCTGGTCGGCTTCTCGGCCCTGATTGGCCGGCGCGCCGGCGTGTCGCCCCGGGTTGCCGCCGGCGCCCACCTGGTGAGTCTGATGGGGTGGGCCACCGTGCCGCTGCTCTGGCTGGCCTGTCTGGGCACCGGGGCCGGCTCCTTGGTCGGTGGCGCTGGTGGTGGCGGTTGCCTGTTGGGGTTGGATCGGGGGACGTGGCAGTTGTTGGGCCTGGTGCCCTCGGCCGCGCTCGGGGTGGTGCTCCTGTGGCACGGGGTGCGCCATGCGGTGGTCGCACAGCGCGCCGCGCGCTGGGGCGTGGCCCTTGCCCGATCGGTTCGCCGGCCGACCAGCGCCGGCGAGGTCTGGGTGGTCCCGGCCGATGAGCCGATCGCAGTGGCCACTGGGATCATGCGCTGCCGGGCGGTGGTGTCTCGGGGGCTTCTTGCCCCGCTGAGCGAACGCGAGCAGGAGGCGGTGTGCGAGCACGAGGCCGCCCACGTGCGTCTGGGGCACCCTCGGCTGTTGGTGGTCGGCGGCGCGGTTGCTGCCGCCTACCGGTGGCTCCCCCCGGTCCGCTGGGCCTGGGACGGGTTGTGCCGGGAGCTGGAAGCCGCCGCCGACGACGAGGCGGCCAAGGTGGTTGGACGCCGGGCCGTGCTGTCGGCGCTCCTCCAGGTGGCGCTGGTGCAAGGAGGCCAGCACCCCGGCCGGCCTTGGGGGGACTTCGCCGCGACCGAGCACCTGCGGTGGCGCATCGCTCGCCTCGAGCACCCGAGCTCGGGGCAGGCCTGGCCGACCAGGCTGGTCGGGTCGGCGGCCGTCGCGACCGGATCCGCCATGGCCCTGGTCGCCTGTGCGGTTGCCGGTCGGCCGCTCACGGTGCTCGGCCTGTCGGCGTGCCTGGGGCTGGTTGCCGTGGTCGGACTGCGACCGACCTGGGCCTGGGGCCGGCGGAGCACGCCGGGCTGAGCCGCCCGCCAGCGAGGCGGCCGAGCCGGGCGGGGATCAACGATCCCAGGGTTCGAGCGCGGCCAGGTACGCCTCGGCATAGGTGGGGAACTGGGCCACCTGGTCGACCAGGACCTCGATCGGGATCTCGGCTCGGATGGCCAGGGCAGCCTGGTGGATCCACTCGCCGGCCAAGGGGGCGACCGCCCACGCGCCCAGAAGCACCCGCCGACCGACGTCCACGACCACGCCCAGCGTCCCACCTGGCTCCTTCTGGTAGGTCCAGGGCCGGGCGATGGCATCGGCCAGCTCGACCTCGTGGGTCGCCACCTCGATCCCGGCTGCCGCCGCGGCATCGGGGCGCACCCCGACCGCCGCGACCTCGGGGTCGCAGAACACGACGCGAGGTATTCCCTCGTAGCGGGCGACCCGCGCTGTCCCGCACAGGTTGGCTGCCACCACCCGGCCTTGGTACATGGCGACGTGGGTGAACAGCGCCACCCCGGTCACGTCGCCAATCGCCCACAGGCGATCGCCCGCCCGGCAGTGCTGGTCGACGACGGCCGCACCGCGCTCGTCCAGCTGGCCACCGGCGCGCTCGACCCCGAGGCCTGCGGTCCTGGGCCGGCGGCCCGACGCCAGCAGGATCACGTCGGTCTCGACGCCGGGCCCGCTCGAGAGCTCGAGCACGCTCGCCGAACCGGCTCGCAAGACCCGGGTCGCCTCCACGCCGGTTCGGACGTCGATGCCGTCGGCTTCGAGCGCCCGGCGGGCGAGCTCGCCCACCCGGTGGTGCTCGCGGGGGATGAGCTGCTCGGAGCGCTCGAGGATGGTGACCCTCGCGCCCATGCGGGCGAGGAACTGACCGAGCTCGACGCCGACCGCGCTGCCCCCGATCACCGCCACTCGTTCGGGGATCTCCCGCAAGGTCGTCGCGTCTCGATTGGTCCACACCTCGGCCCCGCCAAGTCCTTCGATCGGGGGGCGGATCGGCTCGGAGCCGGTCGCGATGACCACGTCGTCAGCCTCGAGGACCTCGTCGCCGACGACCACCCGGCCCGGTCCATCCAGGCGGGCCGTTCCCTTCACCACGGTCGCGCCCCGCCCTCGGTACCCGTCGACCTGGGTGGCGTCGTCGAGGTGGCGGACCATGTAGTCCCGGTAGTCGCGCAGCGCCGGCCACTCGACGGTCGGCACCGCCATGCCGGCGACCCGCCCGGTGGCGCCCTGGACCTCGGTCGCCCGCAGGAGGGTCTTGGAGGGGATGCACGCCCAGTACGCGCACTCGCCGCCGATCAGTTCGTGCTCGACGACCGCGATGTGCCGGCCGGCCTCGAGCAGCTTCCCGGCGGCGACCTCGCCTCCGGGCCCGAGCCCGACCACGACGACGTCGAACCGTTCGCTCATCGTGGGAGCCTTGCACGTCCGGGCGTCGGGTGCTGGCCGCCGCCCGGCCGGCAGCGCTCGCCGGGATGGCGGCCGGGCTGGTCCGGGTCCACAGCACGCCCGTCCGGTGGCTCGGGAGCGGCGGCCCGTCGGCCGGGCGTTCGTCCTCGCACCGCGCGCGCGGATCGGCCCACCAGCCCGTCTGAGTGATTCGCTCTCACAGATATGTAGTACTACAATCGAGTCGGGCCCAACCGGACCCATGGGAGCCAGCAGGGGTCACGATGACAGCACCGCCGCAACGACCACCGACCCTCAGCCGGAGCCCTGGCCCGAGGGCGGACAGCGCACCAGCACGCCGGGGTCCTGGTGCCGCGGTCGCGCTCCTCCTCTTGCCGCTCCTGTGCTGCGGGGGGCCGGCCATCGTTGCCGGTCTGGCAGCGGCCAGCGCCGCCACGCTTGGGCTGGTTGGCGGGGTGGTCGGCGGCGGACTCCTGGTGGCCGCCGGGCTGCTGTGGCACCGACACCGCCGTCGGGGCGTCGCCTGCTGTGGTCCGGTGAACCGGCCGGGGAGCCGGTGATGGCCGAGGTGTCGCGACCGGCGCGCGCGTGGCCCATGTGGCGGGCTCTCGTCGAGGTGCTCGGCACCCCCGCACGCTTCGGCGGGTTCCTGGCCGCCGCGGCGGCGGTGACCGTGGTGTACGCGGTCCTGCTGCCGTTCCAGTACACGCAGCGCGTCGAGCTCGCCAACCTGCACTACCTGGATGCCTACCTGCTCACCTGGGCCATCCTCCTCGGCATGGCCATGGGGCTGGTGCTCAGCGTCCAGGTCTACGCCATGCGCAAGGTCGCCGCCGCTCGGGCCGCTGGTGGGGTGGTCGGAGGCGTGGCCTTCCTCGGGAGCCTGCTGCCGAGCTTCCTGTGCTGCACCCCGATCATCCCCTCGGTGCTCGCGTTCGCCGGTGCCTCGGGGGTGGGCCTCTACACGACGACCGGTTCGGTGCAGCACTTCTTCGCGGTGCACCAGACCGAGTTCCTCGCAGCCAGCCTGGCGTTGCTTGCCGCTCTGTGCTGGTGGGGGTTGCGCAAGATCGGGCGCGCGTCGTGCCTCGCCGACGGCGAGTGCACGACCCAGAGGGCATCGGTGCCCGGGGAGGCCGCCCTCGCCTGCTGTGACCCGCCCAGCCCTGGTTGTGCGCCGGACCTCAGCGCCGCCGGGCCAGAGGAGGCGGCAGCGGTTGACGCAAGCGGGCGGGGAGTCCGCTGATGGGCAAGGCGTCCACCCGCCAGCGACCGTCCCGCCCGAGTGGTGCCGCTCGACGCCGGGCCGAAGCGCAACGGCGCGCCCGGAAGCGCCTGGCGCTGTGGAGCACTGCCGGGGCCGTGGTTGCCCTCGCCGGCGCGGTGGTCGGCCTGCACCTGGCGAACCGCTCGACGTCGCCGACACCCGAGGGGGCCGCGCCACTCCAGGTCGGCACCAGGGCTCCGAATGCCACGTTCACCACGCTCGACGGCAAGACCGAGACGGTGGCCGCGCTCCACGGGAGGCCTGCCATGCTCTGGCTGGTCACCACCTGGTGCTCTTCCTGCCAGGCTGGCACCGCGGCGATGGCACATCACCTCAGCACCCTGGCGTCCGACGGAGTGCGGGTGGTCGAGGTCGAGAACTACGCCGACCTGGGCCAATCCGGACCGTCCATGGCGGCCTTCGGCAAGGCCCTTGCCGGCAGCGCCTTCTTGAACCCGGATTGGGTGTTCGGCGAGGCCTCGCCCACCCTCACCCGCACCTACAACCCCAAGGCCTACCTCGACATCTACTACCTGCTCAACGCCAGCGGAAAGATCGCCTACGTGAACAGCTCACCGGGATCGACCATGCGCCAGCTGCTGAGCGCGGCCGCCGCCCTCCGATGAGCCCTTGGCACCTTCGTGCTGCCGCCAGCCGGCCCGGCGCCCGAGTCCGCTGGGCGGTTGCCGCAGGCGTCCTGTTGCTGGCCGGCACCCTGGGTCTGGTCGCGCTCACGGGCGCCGGGTCGAGCACCACGGGCGCCTCGGGCGCGGCGCAGGGCCGCGTGGTCTCCGCGGACACCTACACCACCGCCACCGGCACCACGGCGTCGCTCGCGTCGCGGCGCGCCACGCCGACCATGGTGTGGTTCGTGGCCGGTGGCTGCGCCAGCTGCGCCGCGAGCATCCCCGCGGTGGCTCATCACCTCGACCAGCTGACCAGTGCCGGACTGCGGGTCCTCACCCTGGGGTTGTTCGGCGACTTCCCGCCGGGAGTCAAGGGGGTGACCCAACTGATGCGCTTCGGGCGCGCCGCTGCCGGGACGAGCATCGAGCGTCCTGGTTGGCAGTGGGGGATGGCGTCACGGTCCCTCAGCCTGGCCTTGGACCCCTCGGGGATCCCCGATCTCTACGTCCTGCTCTCTCCGGCCGGCCGCATCACCTACCGCAATCGGGTGCCGGTCTCCACCATGCCCCAGCTCCTCACCGCAGCCCGGCGGCTCGGCCACCCGCAGACCGCGGCGCTCGAGCTGCAGCCATGCTGCCCCTAAGGGCCAGATGAGGACACCCGGTCACCGGGTGACCAACGCCCCCGTGCGCTGAGCGAGCCCCGAATAGCTGCGACCGGCAGCGCACGACGAGCCAGCAGACCGGCGAACCGGCGATCGCGCCGGGAAGGTCGGCTCGCCCGACCCGCTCCTCGGCTCCGCTGCGACCCCGACCTCGGCGGAACCGGTCCCGTAGGTCTCCTACCACGCCTCCTGCCTGGTCTGCGTGCTGCGACGGGACCCCGCGAGGACACCCATGGTCGAGACGCACGCCGGGATGACGTAGTCGAGGACGATGCGGACCCACACCACCCAGTCGAGGCGACCGGATGCAAGGGTCGCACCCTGGTTGATCCCCACCAGCACCGTTCCCACCACCAGGCAAATGCCGGTGACTCGCCGGCGGTTTGGCCGGTGCCGGCACACCCGCATCGCCTCGGCGAGGTTCGACCAGGTCGGTGGGGGCTCGGCGGCGCTGGAGTGGCAGGGCGCGTTCACTGCCGTGTGCGCTCCGATCGCGCCGGTGGCGTCGGCGCCGAGCGGCTCATCTGTCCGGGGCGACCCTCGTGCACGCCGCGATGGAGGCGGCGTGGTCGGCCACCACCGACGTGCCCAGCGCGACCAGCTCGCACACCCGGGGGTCGGTCACCTGGTAGTAGGCGAAACGTCCCACCCGACGCACCTCGAGCAGCCCGCAGTCGACGAGGCAACTGAGGTGGGCCGACACCCGTCCCTGAGAGAGGCCAGCATGGGCGACGCACTCGGTGCCGGTCCGCTCGCCCTCGGCGCAGAAGGCAAGCAGCGCCAGGCGGGTCGGGTCGCCGAGCGCTCGGTAGAAGCGGGCGAGGAGCTCGCGCCCGGCCTGGTCAGCTGGCACCGGCGGCACCAGGGCATCCACACCCAGCCGGGGGTCGGCCCGCGTCGTCCGCCCATCGCGGCCGTGGTCCCGCACCCCCCGCACTGCACTCGGTCGCTGGCTCACCAGACCTCCACCGTCGGCATCTGCACCATCGACATCTGCACCGTCGATGGTGCACCAGAGATATCTGCTTATGCGGATGATACCTGGTGCCTGGCTGTCCGGCATCGGTCGCCGACCGGGTGCCTGCAGGCGTCCCCCTCGGCGAGGGGCTCGCTCAGAAGCTGATCGCGGAGAGCTCGGGGATGGTCCGCAGGGCCCGGCTCCGCGCCTCCAGCCAGCGGGCCCGCCAGGCCTCCCGCTGCGCGTCGGTGCGGGTCGGCTCGACCGTGCGGCCCGGCCGATAGGCGGTGGCCACCTCGTCTTCGTCCGCCCACACGCCGACCGCCATCCCGGCCAGGTACCCGGCCCCGAGCGTGGTCGCCTCGAGGGTGGCCGACAGCTCGACCGGCCGGCCGATGGCGTCGGCCAGCGCGCCCACGAAGATCGGGTTGGCCGACATCCCTCCGTCGACTCGCAGCGAGGCGATGGGCAGGCCGCTGTCCGCCTCGGCCGCTTCCACCAGGTCGGCCCCCCGCTGAGCGACGCCTTCGAGGACCGCCCGGACCAGCGCCGCCCGCCCGGTCCCCCGGGTCAGCCCGAACAGGGCGCCGCGGGCCCCGAAGTCCCACGCCGGGGTGCCCATCCCGAGGAGGGCGGGGACGAAGATCACCCCCTCGGTGTCGGGGCAGCCGGCCGCGACCTCGGCCGAGCTGGCGGCGTCGGGGAGCACGCCCAGGTCGTCGCGGAGCCACTCGATGCAGGTGCCGGCGGTCAGCATCATTGCCTCGACCCCGAAGACGCTGCGGCCGCCCCGCCGCCAGGCGACGATAGGGAAGGTGCCGCCCGGGCTTCGGTCCAGGGCTTGGGGGGCCCGTGCCCCGGTGCACTGGTCGAGCATCCCCCCGGTGCCGAAGGTGGCCTTGGCCAAGCCCGGCCTGGTGCAGCCCTGCCCGACCAACGCCGCCTGCTGGTCGCCGGCCAGCGCGCCGATCACCGGCGCGCCGGGGAGGGCCTGGGCCGGGCCGATGGGCCCCGAGGTGTCCACGATGGCCGGCAGCATCGAGGGCGGGATGGCCAGGGCGTCGAGCACCCGTTGGTCCCAGCGGGACCCGGTGGGGTCGCTGAGCGCGGTCACCGCGGCGTTGGTCGGGTCGGTCACGTGCAGCCGGCCTTGGCTCAGCACCCAGGCGCACCAGGTGTCGACCGTGCCGAAGCACAGCTCCTCGGCGGCTCGCTCCCGACGGGGGTCGACCTCATCCAAGATCGCGGCCAGCTTGGTGGCCGAGGCGTTGGGCGGGAACCGGAAGCCCTCGGCCTGCATCGCCAGGCAGGTGCCGACGGTCCGCAGGTCCTGCCAGCCGAGGGCCGGACCGACCGGCCGGCCGCTGGCCCGCTCCCACACCAGCGTGGACGCCCGCTGGTTGGCGATGCCGACCGCGTCGATCTGGCCGGCGTGGCTGGCGAGCGCCGACGCGGTCGACAGGATCGCCTCGGCGATCGCTGGCGGGTCCAGCTCGACCAGGCCCGGCGCCGGCGAGCGGGGGAGGACCGCCTGGCGGCGGACCGAATGGACCGTGCCGTCGGCCTCGACCAGGGCCGAGCGCACGGCCGAGGTGCCGACGTCGACGACCAACACCGGGCTCATGGCCAGGGCGGCGGTCCGAACGGGGAGTCCAGACCGAGCTTGCCGGGGTTGAGGATCCCGTTGGGGTCGACCGCGGCTTTGAGGGCGCGCAGGACCGCGAAGGAGGAGCCGAGCGAGGCCTCGAGGAAGCGGCCCCGGTTGAGCCCGATCCCGTGGTGGTGGCTGATCGCAGCGCCGTGCTCGACCACCGGGCGCAGGGCGGTCTCCCAGGCCGCTCGGTAGTAGGCCTCCTGCCAGGATGCCTGGAGCTCGGGGTCTGGGCTTCGGTCGGGCCGGCGGCCGGCGACGGTGAAGTACAGGCAGGCGCCGTCGGGGTAGGCGTGGGACTGGTGGACCGAGGCGGCCAGCGTCCCCTCGAGGTCCTGCAAGGCGGCCACCACCTGGTCCGCCAGGGTGGCCAGGACCGACCACCGCCCGGCGACCTCGATCGTGTCGACCACGATGCCGGCCTGCCACAGCGGGCCCAAGGCCGAGGTGTCGTTGCGCTCCTCCAGCCAGCGGGCCACCAGCGCGTCGTCGAGGCGGGTCGCGCCCGCGCAGGCCTGGTCGCAGACCGCCGCGCTGGCGTCCACGATCGCCCGGTCGCCCTCGTCGAGGACGATGAGCACGCAGGTCTCGGCGTCGAAGTGTCGCATCGACTCGGTCCGGTCGTAGAGGCGAAGGACGGCCGGCGTCGCCCCTCGTCGGAGGATCTGTCGGCACGCGTGGAGGCCCTCGGCGAAGGACCCGAAGCCGAAGGCTCGCCGCACCTCGGCTTGCGGTGCCGGGGCCACCCGGAGCCGGGCCGAGGTGATCACGCCCAGGGTCCCCTCGCTGCCCACGAAGAGCTGGGAGAGCCCGGGCCCGGTGGCGGCCCGGGGGGCCCGTCCGTCGGTGCGCACCACCGTGCCGTCAGCCAGGACCACCTCCAGCCCCACCACCAGATCCTCGATCTTGCCGTAGCGGGTGGAGTACTGGCCGGCTCCCCGGCACGCGATCCAACCCCCGACGGTGGAGATGGCAACCGACTGCGGGCGGTGCCCGACGGTGTACCCCGGCCCGACCGCCGACAGGGCGACGTCCAGGTCCCCGCCGAAGGTCCCGGCGCCGACGTCGGCCACCAAGGAGACCTCGTCCAAGTCGTGCAGGCCGGCGAGCGCTCGCAGGTCCAGCGAGACGCCGCCGAACACCGGGACCGAGCCGCCGCACACCCCGCTGCCGCCGCCGACCGGGGTGACCGGGACGCCGGCCTCGTTGCAGGCGGCCAGCACCGCCGAGACCTCGGCGGTGCTCCGGGGGGCCACCACCACCGCCGGGACGGCCGGGAGCGCGCCGCGGGCCGCCCAGCCGATGGACAGCGGCCACCAGTCCCGCCCGGCCCAGGCCCGCTCGCCCGGGTCGGCCGAGACCGCGATGCCCGCTGCCTGCCATCGCTCGAGGAGGGCCGGGGGCACCGGGACCCGGGTTCCGCCGAGCCGCTCGGACGGCTGGCCGGCCGGGACGGTGAGCTCGGTTGGCCGGGCGGGCTCGCTCATCCGGCCCCGTGCCGCTCGGCCAGGGCGCCGCCTTCCAGGCCGGCCGTGGCCAGCTCGGCCGCCACCGCCCCGACGAAGCGGTCGACCTCGTCCCGCTGGCGGCTTCGGTCCCAACCCAGCTCGACCCCGACGATCGCGGCCGCCCGTTCGGCGGCTGCGATCGTGGCCCGGGCGTCGAGGATGGCGGCCCGGGTCCGGCGAGTGAGCACGTCGTCGAGGTGTACCGCCATCTCCTCCCGAGCGGCGTAGGCCAGCTCGGCACCGGTGTAGGGGAGGCCGGCCACCACCGGGTCGAGCAGGGTCGCATCGTCGGCCGCAACTGCCACCACCGCCCCGGCCAGGGTGCCGTAGCGGGAGGCCAGGTGGGTCGGCACGGCCAGGCCCGGTGGCGGGGTGCTGGGTGGTCCCGCGCCGGGTGCTCCCTCGAGCCGCAGGTCCCGGGTGACCGAGCGGGGCCGGGGCCACGGACGGCTCCGCAGCGCCGCGTCGACGGTGTCTTCGGCCATCTTGCGGTAGGTGGTCAGCTTGCCCCCGGTCACGGTGACCAGACCGTCGGGGTCCCGCCAGACCCGGTGCCGCCGGGAGAGGTCCGCGGTGCGCGCCGACCGGCGGCCGGTGCCCGAGGGAGCCAAGAGCGGCCGCAGCCCGGCCCACACCCCGCGCACGTCCTCCCGGGTGAGCCCGGCCTTGGTGGCCGCGTTGGCCGCCGTCAGCAGATAGTCCACGTCCTCGGGCCGACAGCGCGGCTCGTCGAGGTCGCCGTCGTAGTCGGTATCGGTGGTGCCGAGGTAGACGACGTCACCCTCCGGCCAGGGGACCACGAAGATGGACCGACGGTCGTGGCGGACCGGGATCACCGCCGCGATGTCGGCCGGCAGGCGCGACCGGGGCACGCTCACGTGCACCCCTTTGGCCGGCCGGATCGAGCGGCCGGGCGGCCCCTGGCCCAGGGCCCGGACCCGGTCGGTCCAGACGCCGGCCGCGTTCACCACCACATCGGCGTGCACCTCGAAGGCCGCTCCGCCCCCGTCGAGGTCGCGTACCAGCGCGCCGCGCACCTGGCCGTCGTCGTCGTGCCGCAGACGCTCCACCGCGGCGTAGTTGGCCGCCGCGGCGCCGAAGCCGCAGACCGCGGTGCGGATCAGGGTCAGGGTGAGCCGGGCGTCGTCGGCCCGGGCGTCGAAGTACAAAAAGCCCGACACCAGGCGGTCGGCGTCGAGCAGGGGGAGGTGCTCGAGCGCCTCGGCTCTCGAGACTCTGGCGTGTCGTCTGCCGATGCGGATCCCGCCGGTGAGGTCGTAGAGCCACAGGGCGGTCGAGTAGGAGCGGGCCACGGTCTTGGACACCACGCCGGCCCGTCCGAACAGCGGGACCAGGAACGGCAGGACCGAGACCAAGTGGGGGGCGTTCTCGAGCAGGCGCTGGCGTTCGGCCAGGTTCTCGTAGACGAGGCGGAACTCTCGTTGCTGGAGGTAGCGGAGCCCGCCGTGGACCAGCTTGGAGGACTTCGACGAGGTGCCCGAGGCGAAATCGGCCCGCTCGACCAGGGCGGTCCGCAGCCCCCGGCTGGCGGCGTCGAGCGCGACCCCGGCGCCGGTGATCCCCCCGCCGATCACGAGGACCTCGAAGCGCTCGGCCCGCAGCCGCGCCAGGTTGGCGTGGCGCGAGAAGGCCGACGAGCGACGCCGATCGTCGGGCACGGCCATCGGGTCAGCCTGCCACAGCGCCCCGGGTGTGCCCCGGCGTGGTCCGCTCACGGGTCCGACCAGGGCAGCTCCACCGGGCCCGGCCCGAGCGACGCCGAGCCCAGCCGGCGGAGCAGGCCGGCGAGCCCGCTCGGGAGCACCGGCGTCGCCAGCCGCTCGAGCTCCTCGGGGGTGAACCACCCCCAGGCCCGGTGCACCATCTGCTCGAGATCGCTCCAGCCCGAGCGGTCGGGGACGAAGCGGTCGGTGGCCAGCGCGAAGAACCAGTCCTCCGAGTACCACAGCTGCCCGCGGTAGCGCCAGGTCCCCCGGGTGACCGCGACCGGGGTGCCCAACGACGCCGGCTGGACGGCGAGCCCGGTCTCTTCCCGCAGCTCCCGGGCCGCCGCCTCGGCCAAGGTCTCCCCAGGCTCCACGCCGCCGCCGGGGGTGGCCCACACCGCGGCGCGGTCCTCGAGCGGGTCGTGCACCAAGAACAGCAGCACTGCCCGGCTGGCGTCGTGGAGGATCACCCGGGCCGACGGCCGCGGCTGTGGGGTCTCCACCTGGCCCGAGGTCACCGTCCGACCGTACCGGGGGGTCGGCCGGGGCGGTTTCAACAACCGTTAGCGAACAACAATCATCGCGATACTCTGGCGATGTGCACACGCCGGAGGAGCTGACCGAGCTGTTCCGGGCGACCGGCCGAAAGGTGACCGCCCAGCGGCAGTGCATCTTCCGTGCCCTGCAGCGCAACGACACCCACCCCTCGGCCGAGTCGGTGTACGAGTCGGTGCGCGCCGAGCTGCAGACCATCTCGCTCAAGACCGTGTACCAGACGCTGCACGAGCTGGCCGAGCTGGGTGAGCTGCACACCCTGGATCTGGGCACCGGAGCGGTGCGCTTCGACCCCAACGTGGAGGAACCCCACCACCACCTGGTCTGCCGGAGCTGCGGGAAGGTCCGGGACCTCCACGCCACCTACGAGGGGCTCGAGGTCCCGCCCGGGGCGGCCCAGGACTTCGAGGTCGCGAGCGCCGAGGTGGTGTTCCGGGGCCTGTGCGGGGAGTGCAGGACCGGTGGGCGCCGGCGCCGGGACCAAAGGACCAGCCCCACCGGGCGAGCGCGCACGACCCAAGAGAGCAAGTACCGACAGGACAACAACCGACAGCACAACAAGAGGAGAGAGCCATGCCCCAGCTGAAGGGATCCAAGACCGAGGAGAACCTGAAGACCGCGTTCGCCGGCGAGAGCCAGGCCAACCGTCGCTACCTGTACTTCGCCCAGCGAGCCGACGTCGAGGGGTACCCTGATGTGGCCGCGCTGTTCCGCTCGGTGGCCGAGGGCGAGACCGGGCACGCGTTCGGGCACTTCGACTTCCTGCGCGAGGTCGGTGACCCGGTGACCGGCAGCCCGGTGGGCCCCACTGCCGACAACCTCAAGTCCGCCATCGAGGGCGAGACCTACGAGTACACCGAGATGTACCCGGGCTTCGCCAAGACCGCCCGTGACGAGGGGTTCGAGGAGATCGCCGAGTGGCTCGAGACCCTGGCCAGGGCCGAGAAGTCGCACGCCGGCCGGTTCAGCAAGGGCCTCGAGTCGATCTCGTGAGCGAGGCCGGGCCGAGCCCGGTGCGCCCGCTCCAGCTGGAGGACATCGCGGATCTGCGCGCCTACGAGCGGGTCCGCGACCGCTACCGGGCGCAGGTGATCGAGCTCAAGCGCCGCCGGCGGGTCTCTCTCGGGCCGATCATGTCGGTCGTCTTCGAGAACGCCGAGACCGTCCGGTTCCAGGTCCAAGAGATGGCCCGGGCCGAGCACATCGTCACCGACGAGGGCGTCCTGGGCGAGCTCGAGGTCTACAACCGGCTCCTGCCCGGTGCCGGTGAGCTGTCGGCCACCTTGTTCATCGAACTCACGAGCGAAGGGGAGCTGCGCCACTGGCTCCCTGCGCTGGTCGGGATCGAGCGGGCGGTGGGGATCGAGCTGGTCGATGGCTCGGTGGTCACCAGCCGGCCCGAGCGGACCCACGCCGAGGCGCTGACCAGGGACGAGGTCACCCCGGCGGTGCACTACCTGCGGCTCCCGTTCAGCCCGGCCGAGGCCGAGCAGCTCGCCGCCGGTCCGGCCACCTTGGTGGTCACCCACCCGGCGTATGAGGCCCGGACCGAGCTGAGCGAGTCGACCCGGGCCGAGCTGCTCGCCGACCTGCGGGGCTCGGTCGAGCTGGCCCCGCTCGGCTGACCCGCTCGCCCGGGCCGGCGCCCCCAGGAGTCGGGCCGGGGCCGACCTTTACAGTCCCTGGTGACCTAGGCCATAATTGCCGTTCGGCCGATTTTCCCGACTCCCCCCTCGGGTGGCGGGCCGATCGGCGGAGCCAACCCTGAACCGCCCTGTGACAAGGAACCCCCCGATGAGTGCCACCGCGTGGCGCAAGCGCGCCGCCTGCCGGGGTCTCGACGCAGAGATCTTCTTCCCGGCACCCGACGACGAGGCCGGTGCGGCCGAGGCGAAGGCCGTTTGTGCGGCCTGCCCGGTCCGCCAGCCATGCCTCGAGCATGCGCTGGCCGCCCGCGAGCGCGAGGGCATCTGGGGCGGCACGACCGAGCGGGAGCGCCGACGGATCATCCGCCAGCGCCGCAAGTCGGCCTGACGCCGGCAGCGCGGCGGGCGAGCGGCAGTATCGTTCGCCCGTGGATCTCCAGCTGACCCCAGAACTCGAGGCACTGCGCGACAGCGTGCGCCGGCTGGCCCGCGAGAAGGTCAAGCCCCGGGCCCGCCAGATCGACAAGTCCGGCGAGTACCCGAGCGACCTGTTCGCGGCGTTCCGGGATGCCGGGCTCCTCGGGCTGTGCCTGCCCGAGTCGCTCGGGGGCTCGGGAGCCGGGATCCTCGGCCTCACCATCGCCATCGAGGAGGTGGCCAAGTACTCCAACGCGGCCGCTCTCATGCTCCTGCTCACCCGCCTGCCGACCGGGCCGGTGCTCATCGCCGGCAGCGAGGAACAGAAGCGCCGCTACCTGCCGGGGATCGCCGACGGCTCGTTGCGGGCGGCCTTCGGGCTGTCGGAGCCCCAGGCGGGCAGCGACGTGATGGGCATGCGGACCCGGGCGGTCCCCGACCCGGAGCGTCCCGGGGGCTGGATCCTCTCGGGCACCAAGTGCTGGATGTCCGGGGTGGCCGAGGCCGACTGGTACACGGTGTTCGCCAAGACCGGCGAGCCGACCAGCCGGGCCCACGACTCGGTGAGCGCGTTCATCGTGGAGCGCTCCTGGGAGGGGGTCTCGGTCGGCCGCCGGGACCACAAGATGGGGGTCCGAGGGGTCGACACCGGTGAGCTGATCTTGGACCAGGTGCGGGTCCCGGCCGAGAACGTCATTGGCGAGGTCGGGGGGTTCCGGCTGGCCATGCTCGGTCTCAACTCGATGCGCCCGATCGTGGCCGCCCGGGGCATCGGGCTGGCCGAGGGGGCGCTCATGTACGCCACCGAGTACGTGAAGCAGCGCCAAGCGTTCGGAAGAACCATCGCCGACTTCCAGGGGATCCAGTGGGAGATCGCCAAGTGCGCGGTCGACATCGAGGCGGCCCGGTTGCTCACGTACCGGGCCGCGGTGCTGGCCGACGAGGGCAAGTTCACCAAGGAGTACGTGCCCTTGCTGTCGATGGCCAAGTACCACGCCACCGAACTGGCGGTGCGGGCGTCGGGTCTGGCGGTCCAGCTGCTCGGGGCAGCCGGCTACATGGAGGACCACCCGGCCGAGCAGTGGTACCGGGACGCCAAGCAACTGACCATCGTGGAGGGCACCTCCCAGGTCCAGCTGGGGCTGATCGCCCGGGGGGTGCTCGACGGCGACCTGTGGTGGGACTGAGGTGGGGACCAGCTTCGTCAGCCTGGGCGGGTGGCCCGGGGTGCTCGGACGCCTGGTGGCCGGTCAGTCCCTCGACGTCGACGAGGCCGAAGCGGCCCTCGGCCAGGTGCTCGAGGGGGAGGCGACCGAGGCCCAGGTGGCAGCGTTCGCGATCGCGCTCCGGGCCAAAGGGGAGACGGTCGCCGAGATGCACGGGTTCGTTCGGGCCATGCTGGCCCACGCCGAGCCGCTGGCCATCGACGGCGAACTGCTCGACGTGGTGGGAACCGGCGGCGACCGCCTGGGGAGCATCAACGTCTCGACGCTGGCGGCGCTGATCGCCGCCGGGGCCGGAGCCCGGGTGTGCAAGCACGGCAACCGGGCCGCCTCGTCCTCGGTAGGGACGGCCGACGTCTTGGAGGCCCTGGGCGTGGTGCCCGACCTGGGACCGGCCGGGGTGGCCGCCTGCGTGGCCGAGGCCGGGATGGGCTTTTGCTTCGCGCCGCGCTTTCATCCTGGGTTCCGCCACGTCGGCCCGGTCCGCCGGCAGCTCGGAGTGCCCACGGTGTTCAACTTCCTGGGCCCGCTGGCCAACCCAGCACGGGTCCGCCGCCAGCTGGTGGGGGTGAGCGACCCGGCCATGGCCCCCACGATGGCTGGCGTGCTGGGTGAGAACGGCAGCACCCGGGCGATGGTGCTGTTCGCCGACGACGGGCTGGACGAGCTGAGCGTGACCTCCCCGTCGACGGTGATCGAGGTGATCGGGGACGGGACCGCCTACGAGCTGGTGACCTGGCGCCTGGACGCGGCCGAGCTGGGTCTGCGCCGGGCCTCGATGGCCGAGCTGTCGGGCGGGGACGCCGCCTTCAACGCCGCTGCCATCCAAGCCGTGCTCGACGGCAAGGCCGGGGCCCACCGGGACATCGGGGTCCTCAATGCCGCCGCCGCCCTGGTGGTGGTGGGCCGGGCCCCTGACCTGGCTGCCGGGCTGGAGCTGGCCTGCGACTCGATCGACTCGGGCCGGGCGGCCGGGGTGCTGGACCGTTTGCGCGCCACGTCCCAGCGCCTGGCCATGGCCGAGCCCGGTCGCTGAGGCGCGGGCCGGCTCAGAGGGCCTCGACCCGGGCCCCGGGCCCCGGTCGCACGGTCCAGGCACGGGTCGTACCCAGCGAGCCCAGGGGGTGGCGGGACAACGCCACCACGCAGCCGCCGAACCCGGCGCCGGTGAGGCGGGCCCCGAGGACGCCCGGGGTGGCCTCCAGCCGCTCGACGAGGCGGTCGAGCTCGGGCGTGGACACCTCGAAGTCGCGGCTCAAGGACCGATGGCTCTCGCTCATGAGCCGGCCGGCCGCCGCCAGGTCCCCGTCGGCCAGCACCCGAGCGAACGCTCGCACCCGCTCGTCCTCGGTGGTCACGTGGCGGGCCCGGCGGCGCAGCACCGGGTCAGCCAGCGACTCGGCCTCGGCCACCGAGCACGCCCCGAGCGCCCGGCCCAGGGCCGCCGCCGCCGCCTCGCACTGGGCCCGCCGCTCGGCGTAGGCGGTGGCGTCCAGCCGCCGCCGCACCCCGGAGTCGACCACGGTCACCACCGCGCCCTCCGGCACCGGCACCGGCTCGGTTCGCAGGCTGGTGAAGTCGATCAGCAGCGCGGTGCCGGCCCGGGAGGCCATCGCCGCCAGCGGGTCCATGAGGCCCACCGGCACGCCGATGGCCAGCTCGGCTCGTTGGCACAGCCGGGCCACGCCGACCGGGTCGGCCGGCACGCCCAGGGCCAAGGCCAGGGACACCGAGAAGGCGGCACTGGACGACAGGCCGGCGCCGGCCGGGAGGTCGGAGCGGACCCGGACCCGGCCACCCCGGGCCGGCCCGACCAGGGCGACCACCGCGGCCGCCAGCGCGGCCCACGGGGCCAGCTGGCCGGCCGGGCCCGTCAGCGGGATGGCTGCCGGTTCTGCTTCGAGGTCGGACTCGACCAAAAGGACCGGCTGGTCCTCTGGTCGGTACTCGACCTCCACCCCCAGCTGGACCGCCATCGGGAGCGCCAGGCCCCCGTTGTAGTCGGTGTGGTCGCCGATGAGGTTGACCCGCCCCGGGGCAAAGGCCCGACGTGCATCGCCGGTCGCGTTCACCCCTCCGAGCCTCCCACAGCCAGGCCGTTTGACCGCACCGGCGGGGCCCGACACGATCCAGGCTCATGAGCGGACCGCTGGAGGGCATCCGGGTGGTCGAGCTGGGGGGCATCGGCCCGGTCCCCTATGGCTCGATGCTGCTGGCCGACGCCGGGGCCGAGGTGCTCCGGATCGCAAGACCCGACGCGCCCCGGGGGACCGGGACCGTCGGCTCGGACCTGCTGCTGCGCAGCCGGACGTCGATCGGGGTCGACCTCAAGTCCCCCGGCGGCGTGGAGCTGGTGCTGGAGCTGGTGGCCCGAGCCGATGCGCTGGTGGAGGGGTTCCGGCCGGGCGTGGCCGAGCGGATGGGGCTCGGACCCGAGCCCTGCATGGCGCGGAACCCCCGCCTGGTCTACGGACGGATGACCGGCTGGGGACAGGAGGGCCCCTGGTCAGGAGCAGCCGGCCACGACATCAACTACATCGCGATCGCTGGCGCGCTCTGGCCGATCGGCCGGGAGGGAGACCGCCCGGTCCCGCCCCTCAACCTGGTGGGGGACTTCGGCGGCGGGGGCATGATGCTGGCGTTCGGGGTGGCAGCCGCGCTGGTGGAGGCGGCCCGCTCCGGGCAGGGTCAGGTTGTCGACGCGGCCATGCTGGACGGCGCCGCCTCGCTCACCACCATGCTCCACTCGCACCGAGCTCTCGGTGCCTGGCGGGACGAGCGCGGGGTGAACATCTTGGACACCGGTGCCCCCTTCTACGAGGTCTACGAGACAGCCGACGGCGGCTACTTCGCCGTGGGGGCGATCGAACCGCAGTTCTACGCCGCGTTGGTGAGAGGGCTCGGCCTGGATCCGGCCGAGCTGCCGCCCCAGATGGACCGGAGCCAGTGGCGGGCCACCAAGGAGCGCTTCGCCGCCATCTTCAAGTCCAAGACTCGCGACGAGTGGTCGTCGGTGTTCGAGGGCACCGATGCCTGCGCGACCCCGGTCTTGTCCCCGGCCGAGGCGCCCAGCCACCCACATGTCTCGGCACGCAAGACGTTCGCCGCACTGGACGGTCTCACCCAACCGGCACCGGCACCGCGCTTCGCCCGCACGCCGGGTGCGGCCTCGGTCGGCTCGTACGCGACCGGGGACGCGGCTGACGACGTGCTCGAATCGTGGGGTCTCGACCGCGCCGCGCTGGCGCGCCTGCGCAGCGAGGGCGCCTTGGTCTGAGCGCGCCGTGGTCGGGCACCCACCCCTCCTGAGGCGGCGCGCCCGGTGCTGGGCCGGCGAGGGGTAGGCTCGGCCAACCATCGGATTGGGTCCACGGCACCAGGAGCGGCGTCGTTCCAGGCGTCGCTGGCGCTCTCCGACGATCTCGGGAAGCGAGCTCGTGCTGACGACCACCGTCGACCCAACGATCACCGGATTTCGCGACCTCGCGCTCCAGGTCCGCGCCGCCAAACTGTTGGATCGGCGGCCCGCCTACTACCGGGCCAAGGTCGGCTCGACCATCGCGGTCTTCGGCGGCCTGTGGGCCGCGTTCGTGGTCGTGGGCAACTCGTGGGCCACCCTCGGGCTGGCCGCGGCGATCGGGGTCATCTTCACCCAACTCGGCTTCCTCGGCCACGACGCCGGCCATCAGCAGGTGTTCAGTTCCCGGCGGGCGAACCGGGTGCTCGGCTTGGTGGTGGGGAACGCCCTGATCGGACTCTGCTACGGCTGGTGGGTTCCCAAGCACAACGCCCACCATGCCCACCCGAACCAACGCGGCCATGACCCCGACATCGGGGACGGCCTGGTCCCGGCCCAGTCGCCCGGAGGCGAGCCCCGGCGCAGGAGCCTGGCCTGGGCGCTGGCACGCTGGCAGGCGCCACTGTTCTTCCCGCTCATGGCCCTGCGCAGCGCCGGGCTGCACGTGTCCGGCGCCCGGTACCTGCTCGGCCGGCACGACCGGGCGGCGATCCTCGAGGCTCTGGTGGTCATGGCGCACGGCGCCGCCTTCTTCAGCCTGGTCTTCCTGGTCCTCAGCCCGCTCAGAGCCCTGGCGTTCGTGGCGGTCCAGCAGGTGGTGTTCTCCTGCTACTTGGGATGCAGTTTCGCGCCCAACCACAAGGGGATGCCGATCCTGGCTGCCGACACCACCATGGGCTTCGTCAGGCGTCAGGTCACGACTTCGCGCAACCTGAGCGGCGGGTGGCTCCTCACGTTCCTGTTGGGCGGGCTCAACTTCCAGATCGAGCACCACCTGTTCCCCTCGATGCCTCGGCCCAACCTGCGGCGCGCCCAAGGCTTGGTGAAGGAGTTCTGCGCATGCTGCGGCCTCGACTACTGCGAGGCCAGCGTGCCGCAGTCCTTCGGGCGGATCCTCGAGCACTTGGGTGCCAGAGGCCGCGCCGCCGCACTGGCCGTCGGGGGGCTGCCCAGCTGACACACGGGTGTCACAGCATCGTGACCGACTCGTGGCGCTCAGGACGAGGCAGGGCTGCCTTCAGCCGGCTTCGCCGATCGTGACGTGCCACGAGGCACGCGGTGCGGGGCCCGGACGTGGCGGCGGAAGAAGCCGCCCCGCGAGCGCGCCGAGCGCGCCAAGCTGCGTCACCTCACGAGCCAAGAAGGGGGGACCCGCAGTCCGGCAGGCCAGAAGGGCGCGTTGGCGGTCGATCGGTGCTGCCGACAGTGCCAGTGGGCGCTGACCGTGCCATGCGGCAGGGACCCACCGTTCGTCGAGCTCCAGCGCGGTCGCGGCGGACAATGGCCACCACGGAAGGCTGGTCCACCGGGTCCGGGGACCTCCGGCGCTGGCGTGGGTCATCCCGATCGCCGAACCGGACGAGCTCAGCACGGCCGCCCAGTCGCAGCGCAGGATCGCCGGGGTGAGGCGGGCCAAGAGGTCGAGCCGGTCCAAGCTCGGCCTCGCCTCGCTGGCCAACGACGTCAGGAGCTCGAGCTCGCGGTGGAGCTCCGCTTGCGGCGTCGGACGCGCGCAGTCCACGGCCACGACCCCGGGCACCTCACCGAGGCGACGCTGGAGCTGCTCGAGGTTCTCCGAGCTGGTCGTGCCCCACTCGACGACGAAGTCGTCGGTCACCTTCGACGTCGCACGTTCGACGACGTCCATCGCCACGATGTCGCCGCCGGCGTCAGCGATCGCCCCAGCCGCCGACGCCAGCGCACCGGGGCGGTCCTCGAGCTGCAAGCGGACCAGGATGAGCACTGGGCACCTCCTGCTCTCATCGTCGTTGGCGCGGGTTTCGGATCGATCTCCCCAGCGTTACCGGCGCGTGAACTCTGGAGCGCGACGGGCGCCGGACGACCGGGGCTCACGGATCCGTTTGGGGGTTGGTGGGGGACGGCCGTCACCCAGCCCGAGACCGCACTCGGTCAGAGGCGGTCGGTCCTCTGGAGCGAGCGGTCCCCGACGGGCGGCGCCGCGCCGAGGTTCACGACTGGAGAGGTTCGCGACCCGCGGGGCCGCCGCCGGTGACCCCACGGGTCGGCGGTGCCCACCACCCGCCCGGCCCCATCGCTTGAGCCGGCATCCACCATGAGAGGGATGTGCTCGACCAGCATCGCCGGATGCCCCTGGCTGTGACGGCGCGTTCGACTCGAGGTGACGACCGAGGGCATCCTGAACTCGTCCGAGAGGAGCGAGGTAGTGATCGAGGAACTCCCTGCTGAGGTCAGCGCGGCCTTTCCGTTCAGCCCCCACTGGGTCGACGCCGGCGGATTCAGGCTGCACTACGTCGACGAAGGACCCTCGAGCCACGACGTCGTCCTCTTGCTCCACGGGAACCCGACGTGGTCCTTTCTCTATCGGAAGATCATCCCGATCATTGCGGCCGAAGGGTACCGAGTGATCGCACCGGACTTTCTGGGATGCGGCCGGTCAGATCACGGCTTCTCCGAGGAGCAATACCAGATCACCCACCACATTCGTCGGACGTTGTCACTGCTCGATGCGGTCGGTGCCGAACGGGCAGTGATGTTCTGCCAGGACTGGGGTGGTCCGATTGGCATGGGGTGCGCGTTGGCCAGACCCGGCCTGCTGTGCGGCCTCGGGCTTGGGAACACCTTCTGGGGTGAAGGCTCCGCCTTCCACCATCGCGTCTTTCCCTGGAGGGCCCTGCATGGTCCGGTGGTTGGGCCGCTGTTCTTCAACAGGCGTTCCGTGTTCGTCGATGGAGCTCGGCTCGGGATGCCCGTGGCAGTTGCTCGGGATCCGGTGGTCCAGCGCGCCTACCGCCTGCCACTGGACGTTCACGGGTCGTTCCTGGCCGCCTTGGCCTGGCCCCGCGCCATCTCGCTGGGTCCTGACCACCCCACCCAACCACTGGCCGATGCGATCTGGGATGCGCTCGTCCGATGGGACGTCCCGGTCCGTTTCGTCTGGGGAGGAGCCGATCCGGTGTTCCCATGGGAAGAACAGGGTCTCCAGTTGGCGCGTCGGCTGCCACGAGGAATGGAGGTCGAGCCGGTCGTGATCCCCGAAGGACGACACTTCATCCAGGAATTCGCGCCCGATGCCGTCGCGGCAGCGATGCTCGCGCTCGCCCGAGAGGGCTTCTCATGACCGACCGGCCAATGGTCCCGAGCGAAGTGGTGCTGGTCGACGAGCATGTCGACCCCGACTTCCATGCCGCCGTGTTGGCCCTGGGCGACACCTGGACCGCTCCATCGGGAAGGCAGTACCGCATCGTGCTGTCGGGGAGCGTGCTCGTGGTCAGCTGGCCTTCGGGAGAGCACCTGGTTCCCGTCCCGCCGGGGGAGCAGGTCGACGAGGACCTGCTGGCTCTGGCGCAAGCCATCTATCGGGCGCGCGGTGGCGAGTGGGCCGAGGTCGATCTGGAGCGGCTCGCCGAGGTGTGGAGTGGAGCGACTCGCCCTGAGCTGCACGACGCGGCGTCCTGACCGGATGTCCCTCGGCGATCGAGCGGGTCTTGAGCGTCGGGCCGGTTCTCATGGTTGGTAGGTCTCGGGGACGTCCGCGCCAGCGGCTGGCTCGGATCTGGATGGGACCGGTGACGGCGAGTGGCGGTCTCCACCGCGGCCGAGCACCGTGCTGTGGGGGTGCTGAGGCGCTGGTCGCGCCGAGGCGGAACGCGGCTGCTAGAGGTTCACCACCGGGCAGGTGACGGTGCGGGTGATCCCGTCGATCCGCTGGACCTTGCTCACCACCAGACGTCCCGCCTCGTCGATCGAGCCCGCTTCGAGCAAGGCGATCACGTCGTAGGGGCCGGTCACGTTCTCGGCCGACACCACGCCGTCGATCTCGCGCACCAGCCGGGTGACCTCGGCTGCCTTGCCGACGTCGGTCTGGACCAGCACGTACGCCTGGACCGCCATGGAGCCGCTCCTTGTGTCCGAGCCCACGTTACTGCCAGCGACTCCCGGCGTCGATGGGCGGTCTTTGGGCCTGTGGCCTCCGACGAACGGTCCCGACGGCACGCGTCTGGTCCCCGAGGGGACGATCGTGGCTCGACGGGCGTGCCGGCGTCGGAGCGGGTTGGGTTGGGCACTGGCGCCGCAGCGTTGGACGGGCTGGCCGTCCGAACTGGTGGCAACCGCCTCAGCCGGCGTCACGCTCCAAGGTGAGCAGGTCGGCGCTGGCGCCGTAGGTCTCCTGGATGTGGTTGGTGTCGGCCATGAGCTGTTGGCCGGCCTCGGAACCGAACGCCCCGGCGAGGTCTTCTGCCCGCGCGAAGCGCAGTTCGGCCATCCGGTAGTACGGGCCACTCGTCGCCTTGCCGGTCAGCACCTCCTCCAGGCCTGGGAGCTGGCGGACGAGCGGGATGTGGGTGGAGAAGTAGTGCTCCTCGAACCCCTCGATGTCACTGGGCGTCTTCCACAGCGCGACCACGCTGATGCTCACCGGCCACCTCCCGTCGATCTCGGGTGCATGACCCTAGTGGAGGCCGGTGGTGCTCGCCTGGGGAGCCTCGGGCTCAGCCCAGGCGCCGCTCGAGGGCCTCGAGGGTCCGGGTGAGCGACGGTGGGAGTCGGTCCCCGAACTGGGCATAGTGCTCCCGGATGAGGGGGATCTCGGCCCGCCATTCGTCCCGGTCGACCCGGAGCAGCTCCTCCATGTCCTCCTTGGTCACATCGATCCCCTCGATGTCGATCGCACCGGGCGCCGGAACCCAGCCGATCGGGGTCTCGACTGCCTCCCCCCGGCCGGCGGCCCGGTCGAAGATCCACTCGAGCACCCGGGAGTTCTCGCCGTAGCCGGGCCACAGCCACCGGCCCGACGCGTCCTTGCGGAACCAGTTGACGTAGAAGAGCTTGGGCAGCTTCTCCGGGTCGCCGGCAGCCCCGATCCTGAGCCAGTGGGCGAAGTAGTCGGCCATGTTGTAGCCGCAGAACGGCAGCATCGCGAAGGGATCCCGCCGCAAGTTGCCGACCGCCCCGGCGGCGGCCGCGGTCGTCTCGGAGGCCATGATCGAGCCGAGGAAGACTCCGTGCTCCCAGTCGAAGGACTGGACGACCAGGGGAACCACCGAGGCTCGGCGCCCACCAAAGAGGACGGCCGAGATGGGGACTCCGCGGGGGTCCTCCCACTCTGGGGCAATGGCCGGGTCTTGGGCCGCGGGCGCGGTGAAGCGGGCATTGGGGTGGGCGGCCGGAGTCTCGCTCTTCGGGGTCCAGTCCTGGCCGCGCCAGTCGGTCAGGTGAGGGGGCGGATCGCTCATCCCCTCCCACCACACGTCGCCGTCGTCGGTGAGGGCGGTGTTGGTGAAGATGCAGTTCGCCGCCAGCGTGAGCATGGCGTTGGGATTGGTGTGGCTGTTGGTGCCCGGGGCAACGCCGAAGAACCCAGCCTCGGGGTTGATTGCCCGCAGGTACCCCTCGTCGTCGAACTTCATCCAGCAGATGTCGTCGCCGATGGTCTCGACCTTCCAGCCCGGCAGGGTGGGGATGAGCATCGCCAGGTTGGTCTTGCCGCAGGCCGAAGGGAACGCGCCGGTGATGTAGCGGACCTCGCCGTCGGGCGAGGTGAGCTTCACGATCAGCATGTGCTCGGCCAGCCATCCGTCGTCGCGGGCCAGCACCGAGGCGATGCGCAGGGCGAAGCACTTCTTGCCGAGCAGGGCGTTCCCGCCGTATCCGGAGCCGTAGGAGACGATCTCGCGGGTTTCAGGGAAGTGCACGATGTACTTGTTCTCGGCATCGCAGGGCCACGGGACGTCGGTGTCGCCCGGGTCGAGGGGGGCCCCCACCGAGTGGAGGCAAGGGACGAAGGTCCCCTCGGGACCCAGTGCGTCCAGGGCGGCACGTCCCATCCGGGTCATGATCCGCATCGACACCACGACGTAGGGCGAGTCGGTCAGCTGCACGCCGATGTGGGACTTGTCCGAACCGAGGGGTCCCATGGAGAACGGGACCACGTACATGGTGCGACCCCGCATGCACCCGTCGAAGAGGCGCCGGAGCGTTGCCCGCATCTCGTCTGGATCCCGCCAGTTGTTGGTGGGGCCGGCGTCGACCTCGCGTCGTGAGCAGATGAAGGTGCGGTCCTCGACCCGGGCGACATCGCCGGGATCGGACCGGCACCAGTAGCTGTTGGGGCGCTTGGCGTCCGACAGTCGGGTGAAGGTGCCCTGGTCGACCAGCAGCTGACACAGCCGGTCGTACTCCTCGGCCGAGCCGTCGCACCACTCGATTCGCTCCGGCCGGGTCAGCGCCGCGATCTCCTCCACCCACTCGAGCAGCTTGGTGTTGGCGGTCGGGGCGCTGGTCGTCGGAGGCATCCGGTCACACCTTCCTTCCGGGATGGCAGGGTTGGCTCTGGGCGTCGGCCCCTGTCGTTCGGCGAGGCCGACAATGCTAGGCATGGACGGTGGCCCACCCCAAACGATCACCCGGTGCAGGTGACCGCCTTCCGACCGGCGAAGATGCCGTGCTCCAGGCTATCGGAGAACGCCTCCGAGCCGGGCAAGGGCCGGAGGCGCCAGGTGAGACCTGGTCGGGCGACGACGCAGCGGTGGTGCGGCTGGGGGCCGGCCGCCAGCGGGTCCTGCTCACCACCGACGCCGTGGTGGCCGGCGTCCACGGCGACCTGGACCTGATCGGCCCGGCCGACTTCGGGTGGAAGGCGCTCACCGCAGCGGTGAGCGACATCGCGGCGATGGGTGGGACGCCAAGGCACGCGGTGGTGAGCGTCGGCGCCCCGCCCGGAAGCCCGCTGGAGGAGCTGGCCGAGGGCCTGGCCGAGGCCGCCCGGGCGTGGGCGTGCCCGGTGGTCGGCGGGGACCTGAGCGAGGCGGCCCAGCTCTTCGTGGCGGTCGCAGTCACCGGCACCCTGGCCGGCGACCGGCCCGCCGTCCTGCGCAGCGGGGCCCGGCCGGGCGACGCCCTCTTCGTCACCGGCCCGCTGGGCGCCTCGGCGGCCGGCCTGCGCGTGCTGCGCGGCGGCCAGCCAGGCGGCCAGGACCTGGTCGCGGCCCACCGCCGCCCGTCGGCCCGCCTGGCCGAGGGTCGGGTGGCCAGGGAGGCTGGGGCCCGCGCGATGCTCGATCTCTCCGACGGGCTCGGGCTCGACCTGCACCGGCTGGCTCGCGCCTCGCAGGTCGGGGTGCGGGTGGACCGGGTGCCGGCGGCCGCCGGGGCGACCGAGGAGGAGGCGCTGGGGGGCGGCGAGGACTACGAGCTGTTGATCGCGGCTCCCGACGACGGCCGCCTGGAGCGGGCGTTCAGCGCTGCCGGGCTCCGACCGCCGTTGCGGATCGGGACCTGCACGGCCGACCCGACCGAGCGCCGGCTCGGGTCACAGGCGCTGCCCGAGGCCGGGTACGGCCACCGGCTGTGAACCGGGGGTTCAGGCGGTCGGCACCTGCCGGCGGGGCGGCTTCACCACCCGGCCCGCCCGGATGCACGAGGTGCACACGCACAGACGCCGCGGCGTGCCGTCCACCAGGGCCCGGACCCGTTGGATGTTGGGGTCGAAGCGCCGCTTGGTCCGGCGGTGGGAGTGGCTCAGGCGCATGCCGAACGACGGCCGTTTGCCGCAGAGCTCGCACACCGCTGCCATGGACGATCCTTTCCCCGACCCGGTTCCGCCGCCGCCGCGCCAGCGGCTCTGGCTGCCGGAGCGAAGGTCAAGGTTAGCATCGCCCTGATGGGGGCACCCGAGGCGCTGGGGGCGGCCACTGTGCGAACCGCGATGGCCCGGTACCTCGACGCGCTGGGGGCGCACCAGGCGGTCATCAACCGGCTCAACGTCTTCCCGGTCCCCGACGGGGACACCGGGACCAACATGAAACTGACCATCGAGGCGGTGGTGGCCGAGCTGGAGCCCCTGGGGCCCGGCGCGCCGATGCCAGAGGTCTGCCAGGCAGTGGCCCACGGCTCGCTCATGGGGGCCCGGGGCAACTCGGGGGTCATCTTGTCCCAGCTGCTGCGGGGGCTGGCCGGGCGGCTGGCCGGGGTGGAGGCGGCCACCGCCAGCGACGTGGCCGCGGCGCTGGTGGAGGCGGCCGCCCTGGCCCGCCAGGCGGTGGTCCGGCCGGTGGAGGGCACCATCCTCACGGTGGCCCAGGCAGCTGGCGAGGGTGCCGCTGCCGCCTGCACCGAGGGCGCCGGCCTGGGCGCGACCCTCGAAGCGGCCCGCCAGGCCGCGGTCCGGGCGCTCGACGCCACCCCGAGCCAGCTCCCGGCGCTGGCCGAGGCCGGCGTGGTCGATGCCGGCGGCGCCGGCTACCTCCTGTTGCTGGACGCGTTGCTCACGGCGCACGACGGCCGCCCGCTGCCGGTGCCTCCGCCGGCGCCACCCGCACCGGCCACCACCCCGTCCCGCCCGGACCCGGCCGAGGACGTCTCCCGGGGGCTTCGCTACGAGGTCATGTACTTCCTCCACGCGCCCGACGAGACCATCCCGTACTTCAAGGAGGTGTGGGCCGGGATCGGGGACTCGATCGTGGTGGTCGGGGGGGACGGCACCTGGAACTGCCACATCCACACCGACGACGTCGGTGCCGCGATCGAGGCGGCGCTCGACTGCGGCCGGCCCCGCAACATCCGGGTGACCGACCTGGCCGAGCAGGTCGAGGAGGAGCGGTGGGTGCGGGAGCACGCCGGCGAGCCGCCCCCTCCTGCGCCGCCGCTCGAGGTCCCGACCACCGCTGTGGTGGCGGTGGTGACCGGCGAGGGGGTGGGCCGGATCTTCCGGTCGCTCGGCGTGCACCACCAGGTGGCCGGTGGCCAGTCGATGAACCCCTCCACCGCGGAGATTCTCGACGTGGTCGAGTCGACCCCCTCCGACCAGGTGGTGGTGCTGCCCAACAACGCCAACATCCGGCCGGTGGCCGAGCAGGTCGACCAGCTCACCGCCAAGACGGTCCGGGTGGTGCCGACTGGGTCGATCGTGGAGGGCTTCGCCGCGCTGCTCGCCTACGACCCGGCTGCCTCGGCCGAGACCAACGCCACGGCGATGGCTGCCTCGGCGTCCAGGGTCCGCTCGGGGGAGGTCACCCGGGCGGTGCGTGACGCCGCCACCCCGGCCGGCCCGGTCCGGGAGGGCGACTGGATCGGGATCGCCGCGTCTGAGGTGGTCTCGATCGCCGACTCCCCGGCAGGGGCGGCGTTCGGCCTGCTCGCCCGACTGGTCGGCCAGGCCGAGCTGGTCACGGTGATCGAGGGCGAGGGGTCGACCCCGCAGGAGACCCGTCGGATCACCGAGTGGTTGAAGGAGCAGTGCCCAGAGGTGAGCGTCGAGGTCCACCACGGTGGCCAGCCGCTCTACCCCTACTTGTTCGGCGTGGAGTAGCCGTGCCGGGCTCGAGCGGGCGAACGCTCGCGCAGCTCGAGAGGATCTCGGTGTCGGTGCTCGACTCGGTGTCGCCCCGCAAGGCCAAGGCGCTGGCCGAGCTCGGGATCCACAGCGTCTGGGACCTGGTCACCACCTACCCCCGGCGCTACATCGACCGCACCCGGGCGGCCGACGTGGCCGACCTGGCCGTCGGCGACGAGGCGGTGGTGTTCGCCGAGGTGACGCGGGTGCGAGCGGACCGGCCCCGCGGCCGCAGCCGGGTCGAGGTGGAGGTGGCCGACTCGACCGGCCTCTTGCGGCTGGTCTTCTTCAACCAGCCCTGGCGGGCCGAGCAGCTGAGCGTCGGTTCCCAGCTGCTCGTGTGGGGCAAGCTGACCCAGTACCGGGGCCGCCGCCAGATGGCCCACCCGGTGGTCGACCTGGTCGCCCGGGTGGAGCGGGGCGCCGCCGAGAGCCGCATGCTCCAGGTGATCCCGGTGTACCCGGCGTCGGCCAAGGCTGGCCTGACCAGCTGGGAGATCGGCACGTTCGTGAAGGAGGCGCTCGAGCGGGCCGGGCGGCTGGCCGACCCGCTCCCGGCGGCCTGGCGCCGCCGCCTGCGCCTGCTCGGTCGGACCCAGGCCTTCGAGGCCATCCACCGGCCCCAGCGCCTGGCCGACCCGTGGCCGGCCCGGGATCGGCTGGTCTTCGACGAGCTGCTCCGCCTCCAGCTCGCCCTGGTCCTGCGGCGGCGGGCGACCGAACGCGCCGCGGCCGCAATCCGCCACCGGGTGTCTCCGGCCGAGCTCGAGGGCCGGTGTCAGCCGGAGACGCTGGTCGAGCGGTTCGTGGCTGGCCTGCCGTTCGAGCTGACCGGGGCCCAGCGCCGGGCCCTCGGGCAGATCTTCACCGACATGGCCGGGCCGCTGCCCATGCACCGGCTCCTCCAGGGCGATGTCGGGTCGGGCAAGACGGTGGTCGCGGTGGCGGCGATGTTGGCCGCGGTCCAAGGCGGTCACCAAGCAGCCCTGATGGCGCCAACCGAGGTACTTGCCGACCAGCACGTCCTGGGCGTCCGGTCCCTGCTCGACGGCCTCGTGGTGCCCGACCCGGGCCGCCTGGGGGGGACCCGCCCGGTGTCGGTTGGGGTGCTCACCCACCGGGTCCCCGCTGCCGCCCGGGCGCGCACGGTGGCCGCGCTGGGGTCGGGGGAGCTCGACATCGTGATCGGCACCCATGCCCTGCTGACCGAGGACGTGGACTTCGCCTCCCTCGGGGTGGTGGTCATCGACGAGCAGCACCGGTTCGGCGTCGAGCAGCGGGCCGGCCTGCGGGCCAAAGGCCGGGTCGAGGCCTCGGGGACGGTGGTGGACCCCGACCTGCTGGTGATGACCGCGACCCCCATCCCGCGCACGGCCGCCATGGTCGTCTTCGGCGACCTCGACATGACCCTGGTCGACGAGCTGCCGCCGGGCCGGGCCCCGGTCACCACGGTCTGGGCCCGAGGGGCCCTGGAGGAGGCGGCGGCGTGGGAGCGGGTTCGTCGCGAGGTGGAGGCCGGCCACCGGGCCTATGTGATCTGCCCGCTGGTGGAGGAGTCCGAGCGGGTGGCCGCCCGCTCGGCGGTGGAGGAGCATCGGCGGCTGGCCCGAGGGGCGCTGGCCGGGCTGGAGGTTGGGCTGCTCCACGGTCAGATGCCGACCGCTGCGAAACAGGCGGTGATGGACGGGTTCCGGGACGGGCGAGTCCAGGTCCTGGTGGCCACCACGGTGGTGGAGGTGGGGGTGGACGTCCCCGAGGCCACGGTCATGGTGGTGGAGGACGCCGACCGGTTCGGCATCGCCCAGCTCCACCAGCTCCGGGGGCGGGTCGGCCGCAGCTCGCTGCCGAGCTGGTGCTACCTGCTCGGCACGGCGTCGTCGCCTGGGGGCGAGGCCAGGCTGGCGGCGGTCGAGCGCACCACCGACGGCTTCGAGCTGGCCGAGGTCGATCTGAGCCTGCGAGGGGAGGGCACGATCTTGGGTGAGCGCCAGACTGGCTCGAGCGGCCTCAAGCTGGCCAAACTGGCCCGCGACCGGGCCTGGGTCGAGCGGGCCCGCGAGGTCGCCGAGGCCATCGTGGGCGAGGACCCCGAGCTCGCCGCCCACCCCGAGCTCCTCGACGAGGTGCGCCTGGGCCTCGACCCCGAGGAGTCCACGTTCCTCTTCAAGAGCTGACCCGGGGTCATCCGCCCTCGGCAGCGGGGGTGCGCGACCCCCAAGTTCGCGAAGAGTCCGCGGGATCCCGCGGAGCGCGGCCCCGTGAGCGGCTCGGCGAACGGGTCGAGGGCCTGGTCGAGAACCGCACGCGCCACCTCCTCGTGGGCTGGCATGAGGTGGGCGCAGGTGTCGCCGACTGACTCGGCCCGGCCCGTCGGCCCGGCCAGGGCACCGTCGGCGCCTGGATGCGAGGCACCCGGCGCCCGACCGGCGTCGAGCGCTTCGCCGAGCTGTCCGCCCTCGTCGAGCGTCTGGCCCGCGTCCTGGACCCGGAGTACCTGCCGATCTGGCTCCGCAAGCCGGTGCCAGCCCTCGGGGACGACAAGCCCCTCGACCTCCTGGCCGGGGGCGAGTACCGGCGGCTGAGCGCCCTCGTGGCCGAGCTGGAGTCCCCTGGCGCCGCCTAGGGCTTCGCCTCCCGGTACAGGCTCTTCGCCTGACGGGTCCATGGTGGTGCCATGTTCCTGCTGGCGCCGACCCTTTGGCGCCAGCGGTCGCCCCGCCCGACGGGAGATGGCAGAGGGGCCGAGCGGTCGGGGCCGTCTATCTGGCCGACAGCGAGGAGAGCGTCTGGGCCGAGTGGTACCGGCTCCTGGCCGAGCTGGCCGTCCCGCCGCACCGGGCGCTTTCCCGGGACTTGTGGAGGCTCCGCGTCGGCCTCGACGTGGCCGACCTCACGATCGAGGCGAGGCTGCGCCGGGTCGGGCTCGACGCGCCGGCACCGACGCGCTCGGAGTGGCCGAGGTTCCAGGCGGTGGGGGCGCGGCTGCACACCGAAGGCTGGGCAGGCCTTGCGGCCCCTTCGGGCGCGCGCCCCGAAGGCCTCGTCGTCTGCCTGTTCCGGCGCGGGGTGGTGCTCCGCGGCGTCCGTCGCCTTCCCCCGCCCCGCCGGACCGAGGCTGTGCCGGTCCCCCCGCGAGGCATGACGACGTAGACGAGACGTAGACGAGTTGCCGCCGGCGGGTCCAGTCACACGTCGCTTGTCCGCGGAGAGGCCGCGCGAAAGGAAGATGAGGTCAGCCCGAGGAAGGAGCCGGAAGACGAAAGCCCTGTTCATGGGCCATCTGGGCCCTTCGACCGGCGCTTCTGCCTATCCCGGAGGCCTTCCCGGTCACGAGCTGCGCCGGCGCCGGGTCGACCAGCAGGGCGAGGCTCCAGTGGCGACCGGCTCGTACTCTACGAGCGCACCAACCGAGGGCCGGGGTGCCGAGCGTGCGAGGAGGATCGACGTGCCAGCTGCATCGACCGCAAGCAGTGGCCCGGGGTTCGATCCGGGGTCGGTCTTCGACCCGGTCGCCGACGGGTACCAAGCGGCCCGGCCCGGCTACCCCGACGCCTTCTACGACCTCCTCGAGCGGGTGGTCGGGCCGCTGGCCGGCCGGCTCGTCCTCGATGTCGGTGCCGGCACCGGGATTGCCACCCGGTCCCTAGCTGCTCGGGGGGCCCGGGTGGTGGCGGTCGACCCCAGCCTGGCCATGGCCCGCACGCTGCGCCGGGCCTCGAATGCCCCGGTCACCCTGGGGCGGGCCGAGCGGCTGCCGGTGGTCGCCGGCTCGGTCGACCTGATCACCTTCGCCCAGGCCTGGCACTGGGTCCGGGTCCCCGATGCGGCCGCCGAGTGCCGGCGGGTGCTGGCGGGCGGCGGCCGCCTGGCCCTGTGGTGGAACGTGGACGAGGGTGGTGGCGAGCTCGCTCGGGCGCTCGACCGGGAGTGCGGCATCCACCCCTACGGCACCCGGGACCGCCAGGACGACCGGGCCCGGCTGGTCGACGAGGGCGGGTTCCGCGATCTGCTGACCGACTCGGTCCGGTGGAGCTGGCAGGTACCGGTCGAGCAGTGGCTGCAGGCGGTGGCGACCCGCTCGGTGTTGGCCCGCCTCGGCCCGGCGGCCGCCGAGCGGCTGTCGGCGATCGAGTCGGTGGTCCGCCGGCACGCCCCCGAGGGTGTGGTCACCGAGCAGTTCACCACCCGACTCACGGTCGCGGTGCCCTGAGGGTCCGGACCGTCGGCCGAGGGCCCGGCTACCGTTTCGCGCCGTGCGGGTCATCGGAGGCCGCAGCCGTGGCCGACGCCTCCCCGGGGCGCTCCCGGCCGGCGTGCGCCCCACAGCCGACCGGGTCAAAGAGGCCATCTTCGACGTGCTCGGGTCGATGGGAGGCGTGGAGGACCTGACCGTGGTCGACCTGTTCTGCGGGTCGGGGGCACTCGGGATCGAAGCGCTGTCGCGGGGCGCAGCCCAGGTGACCTTCGTCGACCACGACCCGGCCGCCCTCGACGCGGTGCGTACCAACCTGGCCGCGACCGGCCTGGCCGACGAGGCGGTCACCGTGCTTCGAGCCGAGCTTCCGGGCTGGCTCGAGCGGGCCGGGAGCTTCGACCTGGCCCTCTGTGATCCGCCGTATGCGTTCTCGGGGTGGGCGACGCTGCTCGGATGGCTCCAGGCCGACCTGGCGGTCCTCGAGTCGAGCGCCGAGATCGAGGTGCCCTCGGGCTGGGAGGTGCGAAGGACCCGACGCTACGGCGGTACGCTCGTGACCGTGGTCCGTCAGCAGCCCTCGCCGAGCGTGATCGGGTCGTGACCCTCGCGCTGTACCCGGGATCGTTCGACCCCTTCCACAACGGGCACCTCGAAGTGGTCGAGCGGGCCGCTCGAATCTTCGACGAGGTGGTGATCGCCGGGCTGCGCAACCCGCAGAAGGCGCGGGGCCTCTTCGACCTGGGGACTCGGAGGGCGATGGTGGAGGAGTCCATCACCCACCTGGACAACGTCCGGTTCATCTCGATGGCCAAGCTCACCGTCGAGGTGGCCAAGGACATCGATGCCGACGTGATCATCCGGGGGTTGCGCGTGGTGTCGGACTTCGAGAACGAGCTCCAGATGGCCCAGATGAACCGGCAGCTCTCGGGGATCGAGACCGTGTTCATCCCCACCAGCTCGTCGTACTCGTTCATCGCGTCGCGCCTGCTGCGCGAGGTCGCCACCTACGGCGGGGACGTCTCGGCCTTCGTCCCGGCCCCGGTGGCCAAGATCATGGCCGAGCAGTTGGCCAAGCCGCTCGAGGAGAGCTGATGGAACTCCCCGACGACGCCCGCCCGGCCGACCCCGACCTCGAGGGCCTCGACGCCGAGGCGCTGATCAAGCGAGCCCTGGACATGGTGAACTCGGCCAAGGCCATGCCGCTGTCGGCGTCGGTCCTGGTGTCGCGCGACGAGCTCACCCACCTGCTCACCCTGGCCCTGTCCCGCCTGCCCGAGGAGCTGCGCGACGCCCGCTGGCTGCTCAAAGAGCGCGAGGCGTTCATGGCCGAGCGCGAGCGCGAGGCCCAGGCCCTCATGGACGAGGTGCGGGCGCAGGCCGAGCGGATGGTGGCTCGGACCGACATCGTGCGCCAGGCCAACAAGGTGGCCCAGAAGATCCTCGACGACGCCAACGAAGAGGCCCGTCGGATGCGCCTCGAGACCGAGGACTTCTGCGACCAGCGGCTGGCCGGGATGGAGATCGTCCTCGATCGGACGATCAAGACCGTTCGCTCCGGCCGCCAGAAGCTCCAGGCCATCTCGGCCCCGCCCGAGCGCCCTCGGCCGCCAGCGTCCGAGCCCGAGCAGGACGCGGAGGCCGAGCGCTTCTTCGACCAGGACCAGGTCTAGGGGGCGGCGGCGGTGGCGGGCCTGCTGGCGATCCAGGTCGCCCGGCTCCGGCGCCAGCGGGGGGCCAGGCTCCAGGTGGCGGCCAGCGCCCCCCTCGATCCGGCCCGGTTCGCCCCGGCAACCCCGGCCGACAGCCGGGTGCCCGAGGGGGCCGAGGCCCACTGCGAGCTGGTGCTCGAGTCCTACGACGGCGGGGTGCGGGTGACCGGCCGAGTGTTCGCCCCCTGGCAAGGGGTGTGCCGTCGCTGCACGGTCGCGGTGGGCGGGACCCTCGAGGTGGCGGTCGAGGAGCGTTTCTGCGACCCGCCAGCTCGGGGCGAGCCCGAGGACGAGGAGGCCTTCGTGATCACCGACGACGTGGTCGACCTCGGCCCGCTGGTCGACGAGGCGGTCCTGGCCGAGCTGCCGCTTGCGCCGCTGTGCCGGGAGGACTGCCTCGGGCTGTGCCCGACCTGCGGTGCCGACCGCAACCTGGAGCCCTGCTCGTGCGAGCCACCCAGGGATCCCCGGTGGGCTAGCCTCGACGTGCTCCGGTCCAGCTTCTGACGGACGCCTCGGGGCCGGCGTTGCCCCGGCGTCGGGAGCGCCCGGAGCCTCCCGACACGACCCTGGAGACCGACGATGGCCGTCCCCAAGAAGAAGACCTCCAAGGCCAAGGGGCGCAGCCGCCGGGCCGCCAACTGGCGGCTGGCCCGCCCGCCCCGCAGCGTGTGCCCGCACTGCTCGGCGGTGAAGCTGCCCCACGTGGTCTGCCCCAACTGCGGCTGGTACAAGGGGCGGACCGCGGTCGAGGTCGACTGACTTGCCCCCCGGCCGCTCGGCCCGCCGGGCCGGGCCCCCTGGCGTGCTGCCGGTGGCGCTCGACGCCATGGGCGGGGACAAGGCGCCAGCCGAGATCGTGGCCGGTGCCCGCCAAGCCGCCGACGGAGGGGTCCCGGTCGTGCTAGTGGGTCCACCGGAGCTGGTCGGCGACACCTTGGGGTTGGAGCTGGTCCCGTGCACCGAGGTCATCGCGATGGCCGAGGACCCGGCGGCGGCGGTGCGCCGCAAGAAGGACTCCTCCTTGGTCCGGGCGGCCGAGCTGGTGCGCGATGGCCGAGCCTCGGCCATGGTCTCGGCCGGCAACACCGGGGCCACCATGGCGTCGGCCCTCTTGCGCATGGGCCGGCTGCCCGGGGTGGTGCGCCCGTGCATCGCCACCCCCATGCCCCGCCCTGGCCGGGCCCCCGCAGTCCTGGTCGACTCGGGGGCCAACGTCGAGTGCACCGGAGCCATGCTGGTCCAGTTCGCCCAGATGGCCTCGGTCTACGTCCAGGAGCGCTACCGCGTCCGGGAGCCCACCGTTGCCCTGCTGTCGGTGGGCGAGGAGGCCACCAAGGGGACCCCGTTGGTCAAGGAGGTCCACGGGCTGTTGGCCGCCGGGGTCCCCGGCGTGCGGTTCGTGGGCAACGTCGAAGGCCGGGACCTGCTGGACTGCCGGGCCGACGTGGTGGTCACCGACGGCTTCACCGGGAACGTCGCGCTCAAGACCGCCGAGGGCGCCCTTCGCTTCGCCATGGGCCTGGTCCTGGGCGTCCTGGCCCACGACGACCAGACCCGGTCAGCCGGCGACGTGCTGCTGCCGCACCTGCTCGGCGCGGCGGCCGAGGTGGACCCGGAGCGGACCGGTGGGGCGATGCTGCTCGGGGTCGACGGGGTCTGCGTCATCAGCCACGGGTCCTCCTCGGCGGTGGCCATAGCGAATGCCCTGCGGGTCGCCCACGACCTGGCCAAGAGCGGGCTGGCGACCCGGGTGGCCGACCTGGTCGCCCGAGGCGCCTCCTGAGGGGCGACCCGGGCGACCAGGGCACCGGGGCCGGCGGCGCCCGGTAGACTGTCGCCACCATCGGCCCAGCGTGCAGGAGCTCTTGTGCCCGCAGAGACCCACATCGATCGCCCGCCGCTCGACCGCCAGGGGGTCTTCGAGCTGATCCGTGACCAGCTGGCGGACATCTTGGAGACCGATCCGGCCACCATCACCGAGTCCTCGTCGTTCGCCGAGGACCTCAACGCCGACTCCCTCGCCCTGATCGAGCTGGTCGAGGCGCTCGAGGAGGAACTTGGCGAGCGCTCGGTGGGCTTCCGCATCGAGGACGAGGACCTGGAGGACCTGCGCACCGTGCGTGACGCGGTCGACTACGTGGTCGCCAAGCTCGGAACGGGTTGAGCACGGATTGAACGACGCGCGCCCACCGCAGGAGCCGGGGGCCGACGGCTCGGCGGGCGCCGGGCCGACGGCCGGGGCCCTGGCCCTGGCCGGTCGTCTGGGCCATCGCTTCGCCGATCGGGCGCTGCTGTGCCAGGCGCTGTCGCATCGCTCCTGGTGCGCCGAGCAGCCGGGCGCGGTGTCCAACGAGCGCTTGGAGTTCCTGGGCGACGCGGTCCTGAGCCTGGTGGTGGCCGAGCACTGCTACCTGGCCTACCCGGAGTTCGCCGAGGGCCGGCTGGCCAAAGTCCGCTCGGCGGTGGTGAACGCCCGTGCCCTGGCCGAGGTGGCCCGCTCCCTCGGGGTGGGCGACGTCCTGTTGGTCGGCCGGGGCGAGGAGGCCAGCGGCGGGCGGACCAAGACCTCGCTGCTCGCCGACACCCTGGAGGCCCTCATCGGCGCGGTCTACCTGGATGCCGGCTGGCAGGCCGCCCGCGACCTGGTGCTCCGGCTCCTTGGGGAGCGCATCGCGGCGGCCTCGTCGGAGCCCGAGCACTTCGACCACAAGAGCCGGCTCCAGGAGGCCACCGTCCGGCTGGGCCAGGGGGTGCCGGTCTACGAGGTGCAGGGCTCGGGTCCCGACCACGGTCGCCACTACCGGGCCGAGGTGTTCGTGGCCGGCAGCCGGCGGGGCCGGGGCGAGGGGACCTCGAAGAAGGACGCCGAGCAGGCGGCGGCGGCCGACGCCCTGGCGAGGCTGGTCGATGCCTGAGCTGCCCGAAGTCGAGACGCTCCGCCAGGACCTGGCCAAGGAGGTGGTGGGGCGCAAGATCAAGGCGGTCTCGGTCGCCAACGGCCGTTCGGTGCGGCGCCACCCGAGCGCCAAGCACTTCCGGGCGCTGCTCGAGGGGCGCTCGATCAAGGGGGTCGGCCGGCTGGGCAAGTACCTGGCGCTCTCGCTGGACGACGGCTCGACCCTGGTGGTCCACCTCGGGATGAGCGGCCAGCTGCTGCGAGTGAAGAGCGCCAAGGAGCCCAAGCCCAAGCACACCCACGTGGTGATCACCTTCACCCAGGGCGGCGAGCTGCGCTACGTGGACCCCCGGACCTTCGGGGAGATGTTCGTCTCCTCCGCTCGCAACGGGGAGAAGCCGGCCTCGAGCTCGTCGGTCAACGGGACGCCGCCGAGCGCCACCGTGCCCATCCGCCAGGCGGTTCCCGAGCTGGCCCACCTGGGCTTCGACCCGGTGGAGGACGTCATGAGCTGGGAGCGCTTCGCCTTGATGCTCCGGTCGCGCCACGGGGGCATCAAGGCGCTGCTCATGGACCAGCAGTTCGCAGCGGGCATCGGCAACCTGTACTCCGACGAGATCCTGTTCGCATCGGGCCTGCGGTATGACCGGATGAGCGACTCGCTGTCGGCCACCGAGGCCCGACGCCTCTACCGGGCGATGGTCGAGACCCTGGCCGAGGCGATCAAGCACCGCGGCTCGTCACTGGCCGACGAGCAGTACCGCGACCTGTTCGGCGAGGTCGGCGACTACCAGGGCCAGCACCAGGTCTACGACCGGGAGGGCCAGCCCTGCCGGCGCTGCCGCAACCCGATCGTCCGAGTGAAGACCGGCGGCCGCTCCACCTTCTACTGCGAGCACTGCCAGGTGTGAACCATCGCCGGCATGTCCCCGGTGCCGGCGGTCGTGGTTGGTAGGGTCGCCCCGATGTTCCTGCGGTCGCTCGCCATGAAGGGCTTCAAGTCCTTCGCCGACCCAACGGTCCTCGAGTTCGAGCCGGGCGTCACCGTGGTGGTGGGGCCCAACGGCAGCGGCAAGTCCAACGTGGTCGACGCGGTGGCCTGGGTGCTCGGTGCCCAGGGCCCCCGGGCCCTGCGCTCGGCCACCATGGCCGACGTCATCTTCGCCGGGAGCTCGACCCGGCCCCCGCTGGGACGGGCCGAGGTCTCGCTCACCATCGACAACGCCTCGGGGAAGCTGCCACTCGACATGGCGGAGGTCACGATCACCCGGACCCTGTTCCGCTCGGGCGAGAGCGAGTACGCGATCAACGGCGCGCCCTGCCGGTTGCTCGACATCCAAGAGCTCCTGAGCGACACCGGGGTGGGCCGCCAGCAGCACATGATCATCGGCCAGGGCCAGCTCGACTCGGTGCTCAACGCCAGGCCGGAGGACCGGCGAGCGATCATTGAGGACGCGGCCGGGGTGCGCAAGCACCGCCAGCGGCGGGAGCGGGCTGAGCGGCGGCTGGCCGCGACCCAGGAGAACCTGGAGCGACTGGGCGACCTGGTCCGCGAGGTGCGCCGCCAGATCCGCCCACTCGAACGACAGGCCAGCGCGGCCCGCACCCACGCCGCCGTGGCCGCACGCCTGGCCGAGCTCCGCCAGTACCTGGCCGGTGTCGAGCTGGCCGAGCTGGCCGAGCGCGGGCAGCGCTGCGACGCCGAGCTCGACGCCCTGCGGGCGGAGGAGGCGTCGCTGCGGGACCGGGTCGATCGGCTCGACCGGGAGGCGAGCGCCGCCGCCGCCGAGCTGGCCTCCCGGCGGGAGGAGGACCTGGCCGCCCTGCTCGGACACCTTCGAGCCCTGCTCGAGCGGTGCCGGGGCAGCGCCCGAGTGTTGGGCGAGCGGCGACGGGCGCTCGCCGCCTCGCTGGACGCCGCCTTCGACGTCGACGTGGTCTCCACGCTCGAGGCCGAGGCGGCCAGGCTGGCCGAGGAGATGGCGGCCTGCGAGGCCGAGGCGCACGCCCTGGCTCCCGAGCTCGAGGCCCTGGCCCGGTCGGAGGCGGAGCTGGCCGAGCAGGAGCGGGCCTCCGAGGCGGCGTGGGGGCACGCCGAGGAGGTCGCCGACGCCGAAGAGGCCCTCCAGGTCGCCCGGGCCCGGATCGAGGTGCTGCGGCGGACCGGCGCCCAGGCCCGGGCCGGTTTGGCAACGCTCGAGCGGCGGATCGAGGCGTTGGGTGCTCGCCGCCAGGAGCTGGAGGCGCTGGCCCGCCGGGCCGCCGAGGACGTGGCCTCGGGCGAGCGGCGTCGGGCCGAGCTCGAGGCAGCCGCCCAATCGGCCGCCACCCGGGTGGAGGCCACGGCGGCCGAGGCCGAGGCGGCGGAGCGGGCGTTGGCCGAGGCCGACCAGCAGCGGCACCGCTCGGCGGCCCGGGCCGAGGCCCTCGGCCGGGCCCTCCAGGAGCTGCAGGGCTCCGGCGGCCGGGAGGTCCTCCAGGGCCGCGAAGGGGTGGTCGGGGCCCTGGTGGAGCTGGTGGCGATCGACCCCGGGTACGAGTCCGCCTTCGAGGCCGCCCTCGGGGCGTCGATGGCGGCGGTGGTGGTCGAGGGCCGCCATGCCGCCAGGGAGGCCCTGGCCCGCCTCCGCCAGCACGGCGCGCCCGGCGCGGTGCTGGCGGCCCCGGAGCGGCCCGGCGGCACCCCGGTACCGCAGCTGCCGGCCGGCGTCGAGCCGCTCCGCCCCCACGTGCGAGCTCGGTCCGGGCCTGGTGGGCCGCTCGACGCGGTCCTGGACGCCGTCCTCGCCTCCGCCGTGGCCGTGGAGGGGTGGGAGGAGGCCGTCGACGTCGCGCTCGAGCGGCCGGACCTGGTGGTGGTCACGACCGAGGGCGACCGCTTCGCCCGCAGCGGGTGGCGGGTCCGCTCGGCCAGCCGCCTGGTGACGGTGGCGGCGGTCGAGGAGGCCGAGGCCCGCGCCGAGCGTGCCCGGGCCGAGGCGGAGGCGGCTGCAGTGGCCCGCCGCGCCGCCCGGGCGGCCCACGAGGAAGCCCGGGCCCAGGCGCACGAGGCCACCCGGGCGCTCGACCGGCACCTGGCCGAGCTGGCTGCGGCCCGGGCCGAGGGGGACCGGGCGGCCTCGGAGCTGACCCGGCTGGCGGCCGAACTGGACGACCTCGCCCGGACCCACGCCGAAGTGGCGGCGTCGGCGGCCGCCGAGGCGGCGGTGCTGGCCGAGCACGAGGCGTCGATCCCGGTGCTCGAGGCGGCGCTGGCCGAGGCGGCCGAGCGGGCCGCCGGGGCCCGGGCGGCCCGGGCGGCCCTCGATGCTCGCCGGGCCGAGCTGGCCGAGACCCGCCAGCAGCTGGAGCGAGCCGAGGCCGGCTTGGCCGAGCGGCGCCGGGTCCTGACCGAGCGCCGCAAGGAGGTCGAGCGGCGGCTGGTCGGGCACGGCGAGGAACGGGAGGCGGCGGCCCGTCGGCGCCTCCGCCTGGAGGCCGATGTCCGCGCCGTCGACCGCCTGGCGGCGGTGGTGTCGGGGTGCCGGGAGCGGCTCGAGGCCGCCGAGCTCGAGCTGTCGTCGGACTACCAGCGCCAGCTGGAGGCGGTCCGGGCCGGAGGAGACCGGCTGGAGCGGCTGCGGGCCGAGCGGGCGGCCGCCGAGGCCCGCTTGGCCGAGGTTCGGGACCGCACCCGGGCACTCGATCACGAAGCGGCCGAGGTCGAGGTCCGGACCGAGGCGCTGGCCGACGCGCTCTTTCAGCAGTTCGGCCTGCGCCCGGCCGAGGTGGTGGGCCGGCCCTGCCCCGAGCTGCCCGAGGGGGTCTCGGCCGCCGAGCAGGTGGGGGTCTTGGCGGCCGAGCTGGAGCGCCTGGGGCCGATCAACCCGCTCGCCTTGGAGGAGCTGGGCGAGCTCGAGGAGCGCCACCGGGAGCTCGAGCGCCAGACCGACGACGTCCGGGCTGCCCGGCGGGAGCTCCAAGAGGTGGTCCGGACCTTGGACAAAGAGATCGCCGAGACCTTCGCGGCGGCAGCGGCCGACGTGAACGAGCACTTCTCCGAGCTGGTCGCGACCCTGTTCCCGGGAGGGACGGGGCGCCTGGTCCTGACCGAGCCCGAGGACCTGTTGAACACCGGGGTGGACATCGAGATCCGTCCGGCGGGCCGGACCGTCCGCCGGGTGTCGCTGTTGTCGGGCGGTGAGCGGTCGTTGTCGGCGCTCGCGTTCTTGTTCGCGGTCTTCCGCAGCCGGCCGTCGCCCTTCTACCTCATGGACGAGGTGGAGGCCGCCCTCGACGACGTCAACCTGCACCGGTTCTTGGACATGGTGCACGGGTTCCGGGACGAGGCCCAGCTCATCATCGTCTCGCACCAGAAGCGGACCATGGAGGCGGCCGACGCCCTCTACGGCGTGACCATGGCGCCAGGTGGCTCCTCCCAGGTGGTGAGCCAGCGGGTGTCCGAGCGACCGGGGCGCTCCGAGCTGGCCGCTTCCTGACCCCGCCCGGCACCCGCTCGCAGATCGGTAGGCTCGACCTTCCGTGGTCGCCCCGTCGGTCCTGGTCGCACTGGCGCGCTGGGCGCGTCGCGCACGACCGTGGTCCTGAGGCGCCGCCGGCGAACCCAGCAGGGCGAGCCGGCTCCCGAACCGGCAACCGGGTCGGCCCCGACATCGACCCCGCCTGAGCCGACCCCGCCGGCCCCCCCGGCCCTGCGGGAGCGCCTCGGGCGCACCCGCGGGCTGTTCGCCCCGCTGCGGGCCCTGGGCGCCCGGGGTGAGGTGGCAGCGGCCTACGACGCCGCCGAGGAGGCGCTGCTGCGGGCCGACGTGGGAGTCGAGACGACCCAATCCCTCATCAGCTCGCTCCGCCAGAGCCGCCCGGTCGGCCCCGGCGGGGTCCTGGCCGCGCTGGCCGACCGGCTCGCCGAGGTGTTCGCCGAGAACCCCGACCGCTCGCTCCGGGTCGAGCGCGCGCCGGGGGTGGTGAGCGTGTGGCTGTTCGTGGGAGTGAACGGCGTGGGCAAGACCACCACCGTCGGCAAGGTCGCGCTGGCCCGGCGGGAGCAGGGGGACTCCGTGCTCTTGGCGGCGGCCGACACCTTCCGGGCCGCGGCCGGCGACCAGCTGGCCCAGTGGTCCGAGCGGGCCGGGGTCGCGCTGCACCGAGGGGCGCCGGGGTCCGACCCCTCCTCGGTGGTCTTCGACGCCATCCAGCGGGCCGGCGCCAGGGGCAACGACCTGGTCCTGGTCGACACCGCCGGGAGGTTGCACACCAAGGTCAACCTGATCGAGGAGCTCCGCAAGATCCGGCGAGTGGCCGATCGGCCGCCCGGTCGGGTGACCGAGGTCCTCTTGGTGCTCGACGCGACCACCGGCCAGAACGCGCTGGCCCAGGCTCGGCAGTTCACCGAGGCCGTCGGGGTCACCGGGGTCGTGCTCGCCAAACTCGACGGGACGGCCAAGGGCGGGGTGGTCATCCCGATCGAGCGCCAGCTCGGCCTCCCGGTGAAGCTGGTCGGGGTGGGGGAGGGGCTGGCTGACCTGGTCCCCTTCGACCCGGCCGCGTTCGTCGACGCCCTCGTCGGGGCCTGAGGCCGCCCGAGGACCACCGCGATCGGCCGACGCCAGCCGAGCCCGAGCGTGCCCGGCGCTGGTGGCCGGCTGGCTCGCGCCGGGCCGGCGTGGCCATGGCCTCGCGCCCGAGGGACTCCCGGCGGAGCCGCGACCCGGGGCCGCCGCGCCGCCACCCCCGCATCGGCCTTCCCCGGCTGGCGTGGAGCGAGGGGTCGAGGACCGCCCCGGGCCCCGGGGGCCGACGCGCGCCGGGAGGCGGCAGCGCCGGCCCCGACGGGCTGGGGAGTTCGGGCCGGTCGCCGAAGCGGCGGCCCCGCGCCGCCAGGCCTGCTGCCGGTCCTCCCCGTCCGGGGGCCGAGGGCGGGCGCGGCCGCGCTCGGCACCCGTGGCTCCGGTAGCCTGAACCTTCCATGTTCGACGCCCTCTCCGAGCGACTCGAGCGCGTCGCCGGCCGCCTCCGCAGCCGCGGCCGCATCTCGCCGGCCGACCTCGAGGAGGCCTTGGCCGAGATCCGCACCGCCTTGCTCGAGGCCGACGTCGAGTTGGGGGTGGCCCGCCACTTCATCGAAGGAGTCCGAGCTCGCCTGAGCGGCCAGGCCCTGTCGGCCAGCCTGACCCCTGGCCAACAGGTGGTGAAGGCGGTCCATGCCCAGCTGGTGGAGGCGCTCGGAGGCCAGGCCCTCCGGCTGACCTATGCGTCCCGGCCACCGACCGTGGTCCTGCTGGCCGGGCTGCAGGGGGCGGGCAAGACCACGGCGGCCGCCAAGCTGGCCCGGTGGTGGCGCGGCCAGGGGCGCAACCCGTTGCTGGTGGGGGCCGACCTCCAGCGCCCGGCGGCGGTCGAGCAGCTTCGGGTGCTGGGCGCCTCGGCCCAGGTGCGCGTGTTCAGCCAGCCGGGGGACCCGGTCTCCACCGCGGTCGCCGGGGTCGAAGAGGCCCGGCGGCTCGGGCGCGACGTGTGCATCATCGACACTGCCGGCCGGCTCAGCGTCGACCAGGAGCTCATGGACGAGGTTCGCCGGATCTCGGAGCGGACCGAGCCCCACTACACCTTCCTGGTCGTCGACGCCATGACCGGCCAGGACGCGGCGGCGACCGCTCGGGCCTTCCACGACGCGCTGGCCCTCGACGGTGTCGTGCTGTCCAAGCTGGACAGCGACGCCCGCGGCGGCGCCGCGCTCAGCGTGAAGGAGGTCGTCGGCCGGCCGATCGTCTTTGCCTCCACCGGGGAGCGGCTGGAGGACCTGGACCTGTTCCACCCGGACCGGATGGCCGACCGGATTCTCGGGATGGGCGACGTCCTGAGCCTGATCGAGCAGGCCGAGCGGACCATGGACCAAGAGGTCGTGGCCCGGTCGGCCGAGCGGATGCTCGCTGGCCGGTTCGGCCTGGACGACTTCTTGGACCAGCTCCACCAGGTCCGCAAGATGGGGTCGCTGGGCGGGGTCCTGCGGATGCTGCCGGGGATGAACCGCGAGCTCCGCCAGGCGGCCGACCAGATCGACGACCGCCAGGTGGCCAGGGTGGAGGCGATCGTCCGCTCGATGACCCCGGCGGAGCGAGCCGACCCTTCGATCATCGATGGTTCACGTCGGGTTCGCATCGCCCGGGGGAGCGGGAGCAGCACCCAGGAGGTCAACCAGCTGCTCAAGCAGTTCAAGGAGATGCAAAAGCTCATGCGCACGGTGGGGCGGGGCGGGGTGCCGGGCGGGCGGATGGGCCGGCTGGCCGCAGCCCGGGACCTGGCCGCCGCTGGCGGCCTCTCCGACGCGCTGGCCGGGCTGGCGCCGCCCCGGCCACCGGCGGCCGATCTGGCCTCCGGCCGCCCGGCGGCCAGGGGCCGCAAGGGTGCCAGGAAGAAAGGCGGCCGGGTCACGCCGCCCAAGGGCCGCTGAGGCCGGCCAGGCGGGTGGGCACCTGCCCCTGCGGGTCTGCGAGAATGGATGCCGCCAGCTGGACCCCGGCTCGACCGGGGGACCGGCGGGCCTCGGCCGGCCTCGAGGAACCCTGTCGAGCCGTCCCGTGCGCCTGCACCAATCGATGACCGACGGAGGAACGAACCGGTGGCAGTGAAGCTCCGCCTCGTGCGGATGGGGAAGAAGAAGCAGCCGACGTACCGGGTGGTGGCCGCCGACAGCCGCTCGCCCAGGGACGGCCGGTTCCTCGAGATCCTGGGGACCTACGCGCCCCGGGGCCGCTCCGGCGCCGAGCCCGATGCCGTGATCACCATCGACAACGCCAAGGCGCTCAAGTGGCTGAGCCAGGGTGCCCAGCCCACCGAACGGGTCGAGCGGCTGCTCCGGGCGTCGGGGGCGTGGGACGAGTTCCAGGCGGCGAAGGCCAAGTGAGCGGCGAGTACGAGGCCGGCGACGTGAACACCGTCGCCAGCGACCACGTCGGGTCCGACGCCGACGGCCCGGACTACGGACCGGGGGACGTGAACGACCGGCGTGGGCCGGCCTCGGGCCCGACCACCGAGACCGCGAACCGTGCCGAGGCGTCGACCGCCCTCGGCGTCTTGACCTACCTCGCCCGGTCGCTGGCCGACGACCCCGACGCGGTGGTCGTCGAGACCGAGCGTCGACGGGGGTCGGTCGTCCTGCGGGTGCACGTGGCGCCCGGGGACATGGGCCGGGTCATCGGGCGCCGGGGCCGGACCGCCCAGGCCATCCGGACCCTCCTGGCGGCGGCCGGCGCCCGTGACGGCACCTCGGTCGTCGTCGACATCGTCGACGACTGACCGAGGTGGGCGAGGGCCGAGCGCGTCCCGCCCTGCTGGAGGTCGGGCGGGTCGCCAGGGCGCACGGGATCCGAGGCGAGGTGGTGGTCGAGCTGTGGGGCGAGCCGGACCGGGTGGCCCCTGGATCGGTCCTGGTCACCGAGCGTGGCACGGTGCAGGTCGAGACGTCCCGGCGCCACCGCGGCCGGCACCTGGTGCGGTTCGCCGGGGTGACCGATCGATCGGGGGCCGAGGCCTTGCAGGGGCTTGTCCTGCGGGCCGAGCCGCTGGTGCGCCCGGGGACCCTGTGGGCCCACGAGCTCATCGGCGCGGCGGTGGTGACCACTGACGGCCGCCGGCTCGGGGTGGTCGAGGCGCTGGAGGAGAACCCGGCCAGTGACCTGTTGGTCCTCTCCGGTGGGGCGCTCGTGCCCCTGCGCTTCGTGGTCCGTTTCGAGCCCGGCGCGTCGGTGGTGGTCGAGGTCCCGGCGGGCCTGGTGGGCTGATCCGGTGACCGCCGCGCTGCGGATCGACGTCTTCACCATCTTCCCGGAGCTGATCGAGCACTACTGCTCCGGTGGCGTCCTCGGGCGGGCCCGGGAGCGGGGCGTGGTCCAGGTCCTCGTGCACGACCTGCGGGCCGGGGCGGGGGATCCCCGCCGCTCGGTGGACGACGCCCCGTTCGGCGGCGGCGCGGGCATGGTCCTGGCCTGCGGCCCGGTGTTCCGCGCGGTCGAAGCGGCCGACGCCGCCGGGCCCATCGCTCGCCCGCTCCTGCTGCTCGGCCCGGGCGGCCGCCGGCTGGACCAGCAGGTGGCCCGGGAGCTGGCCGACGGGGGCGGGGTGTCGCTCCTGTGCGGTCGCTACGAGGGGGTGGACCAGCGGGTGGCCGACCACCTGGTGGACGGCGAGCTCTCGGTGGGTGACGTGGTGCTGGCCGGCGGCGAGGCGGCGGCCCTGGTGGTCATCGAGGCGGTGACCCGTCTGGTGCCCGGGGTCCTCGGCAACGCCGAGTCGACAGAGCAGGAGAGCTTCGCCGACGGCCTGCTCGAGTACCCGCAGTACACGAGGCCGGCCGAGTTCCGGGGCTGGCGGGTGCCTGAGGTGCTGGTGTCCGGGAACCACCAGGAGGTGGCCCGGTGGCGCCGGGCCGAGGCCCTGGCCCGCACGCTGGCTCGCCGGCCCGACCTGATCGAGGCCCGCGGCGGGCTGAGCGAGGAGGAGGTGGCGCTGCTGCGGGCGACCGGCCACGGGCCGCTGCTTCGCGAGAGGGGCTACGATGAGTAGCCCGCCGAGGGCCGGCCGGCCCCGCCCGACAAGGACCACTCGCCATGCACCCGACCGAGATCATCGACCGTGACAGCCTGCGCGACGACGTCCCGGAGTTCCGGCCCGGCGACACGGTGAAGGTGCACGTCCGGGTGGTCGAGGGGGCCCGGGAGCGGGTGCAGGTGTTCCAGGGCGCAGTCATCCGCCGGCAGGGTTCGGGGGTGAGCGAGACCTTCACCGTGCGCAAGGTCAGCTTCGGGGTGGGGGTGGAGCGGACCTTCCCGGTGCACTCGCCGGCCATCGCCAAGCTGGAGGTGGTGACCCAGGGCGACGTCCGCCGGGCCAAGCTCTACTACCTGCGGGGCCGCAGCGGCCGATCGGCCAAGATCAAAGAGCGGCGGACCGCCCGGTCATGAGGACGTCCTCCGGGCGCGAGGCTCGAGCCTGGTCGGGCCGTTGAGCGAGGAGGAGCTCGAGCAGTACGAGGCCGAGATCGAGCTCGCCCTCGTCCAGGAGTACCGGGCGGTGCTGCCGATGTTCTCCTACGTGGTGGAGACCGAGCGCCGGTTCTACCTGGCCAACGAGGTGTCCATGGAGGTGCGCGACGGGACGCCGCCGCTGATCGAGCTCGAGCTCACCGACGCCTGGGTGTGGGACATGTACCGCCCGGCCCGCTTCGTGCCCTCGGTCCGGGTGGTGTCGTTCAAGGACGTGAACGTGGAGCGCCTCCCGGACAAGGAGCTGTGAGGCCGGGCCCCGAGCGGTGAGGCCTCAGCCCGGGGCCCGGCGCCGGTGCCGGCGTGCGCCCCGCCACAGCGCCAGGCCGACCAGGCCGACCACCACCCAGGGGACCCGAGGCAGCCAGGGCAGCCCGACCGCCTGCCAGGGGACCACGACCGCCAGTAGCACCACCCCGGCCGCGCCCCACAGCAGGACCCGGCGGGCCAGCGGGGGTGGGGGCGGGGGCGGCGGGGAGACCGGCGGGAGGTCGACCAACAGGCCGGCCAGCTGGCCACGGGTCTTGGCTCCCATCGCCTGGTCGATCCGTTCCTTGAACTCGGCCGCATCCAGCCGGCCTTCGGTGTAGTGCTGGGAGAGCAGCTCGGCGACCCGGCTGCGGTCGGCGTCGCCCACCCGCAGCTCGGGGTTTCGGACCGGCGGTTGGCGCCCCGGCGGGCAGAGCGGGGAGGTCACCACGGCACCTCGGCGGCTCGCCGGCGGTCCCGCACGGCGCCGGCCAGGCGGTCGGCGACCGCCTCGGACTCCCCGTCGGCCGGCAGGAGGAGCCAGGCCGCGACGTACAGGGGGATCCCGATGCCACCGGCCAGCGCCAGACCCACCAGCACCACCCTGACCAGGCCAGCGTCGAGGCCGAGGGTCTGGGCCAGGCCACCGGCGACCCCGGCGACCATGCGGTCGTCGGCCGAGCGCCGCAGGCCCTGGAGCGGCTGGAGGTGGTCGGTGTGGATCGAGGTCACGGGTCGATCATGACGGTCGGCAGCCCAATCGGGTATCGGGAATGGCCCTGAGCCGGCCCTCGGTCGGCGCCCGGCGGCTCAGGGAGGTCCCTGATGGCCACCGGGGCCCCGGGGCGCGATCATCGGGGCATCGCCGAGCCTTCCGACCATCGCGTGGCGGCGCCGGGCGAGCCCCCGGCGCCCACCCTGCTTGCTCCCGGGCCGGGGCCCTGGGGCCCTGCGGGCGGCCCGGAGTGGCAGGCCCGGGCCCTCGGCCGCCGCGTTGGCGGCCATCGGTGGCGTCTCGGGCACGGACACTGGCGGCGGCAGCCCGATCAACGGATCTTCGGCGGGGTGGCGGCCGGCATCGCGCAGGGGTGCGGGCTGGACGTGACCGTGGTGCGCATCGGGTTCGTGCTCCTGGCCATCGTCGGTGGGTTCGGGGTGGTCGCCTACCTTGCCCTGTGGCTGCTCATGGCGCGCGAGGGCCAGGACACCAGCATTGCTGCCCGGGCCGCGTCGGACCGACGGGGGATCCTCCTGTCGCTGGCCTTCCTCCCGGCGCTGGTGGCCACGACCGCGGTGGTCGCCGCGATCCACGTCGGCCTGCTCCCGTCGCTGACCTGGCCAGCCTTCGTGTCGGCGGCAGCGGCGGTGCTCATCTGGCGCAACTGCGATCCCGAGGAGCGGGTCTGGATCCGCCAGGCGTTGGAGCCGGTGGTCCACCTCGGGACCCGCCCGGCGCACCGCCGGCGCACCGCCGTGCTGCGGTTCGGGGCGGGGGCGGTGCTCGGCGCCGTCGGCCTGGCCCTGCTGGTCCTGAGCCAGCGGCCGCCGGCAGTCTCCATCGTGCGGCCTCTCGCCGGGGCGGTCCTGGTGCTGGCCGGGATCGTGGTGGTGTTCGGGCCGTGGTGGCTCCGTCTGGCCCGCGAGGTGGTGGAGGAGCGTCAGGCCCGACTGCGGGCCGAGGAGCGGGCCGACCTTGCGGCCAGGGTCCACGACTCGGTCCTGCAAACCCTGGCCCTGATCCAGCGCTCGGCGCGAGAGCCCGATCGGGTGGTCCAGCTGGCAAGGGCCCAGGAACGGGAGCTGCGGGCATGGCTGTTCGACGGGGACCTGCCCGGGACGGCCGCCGACGGCGCGCCGTCGGTTGCCGCCGGGATCCGCCAGATCGCGGCCGAGATCGAGGCCGACCACCGGGTGGCGGTCGACGTGGTGACCGTGGGCGACCGGCCGCTCGACGACCGCCTCCGGGCCATGCTGGCGGCCGCCCGGGAGGCGACGGTCAACGCCGCAAAATGGTCCGGGGTCGCCACCATCTCCCTCTACGCCGAGGTCGAGCCGGCGAAAGTGTCGATGTTCGTCCGGGACCGGGGGCGGGGGTTCGACCCCGACCGGGTGCCCGAGGACCGCCGGGGCATCGCCCACTCGATCCAGGCCCGGATGCTGCGAGCCGGGGGCTCGGCACTGGTCCGCACCGCTCCCGGGCAGGGCACCGAGGTCGAGCTCACCCTCCGCCTGGACGGGCGCCGGTGACCGGCGACCCTCGTCCCGATCGGCCCGGGCGGCCGCGGGTCTTCATCGTCGACGACCACCACCTCTTCCGGGCCGGGGTCCGGGCCGAGCTCGGGGACGCGGTGTCGGTGGTGGGGGAGGCCGACGAGGTGGCGTCGGCCATCGAGCTGATCGGCGAGCGGCTGCCCGACGTGGTCCTGCTCGACGTGCACCTCCCGGGCGGCGGCGGCCGGGCGGTGATCGACGCCCTGCACCGGGACCATCCCCACGTCCGCTTCCTCGCGCTCTCGGTCTCCGATGCGCCCGAGGACGTGATCGGGGTGATCCGGGCCGGTGCCCGGGGGTATGTGACCAAGGCCATCTCGGGACCCGAGCTGCTCGACGCGATCGGACGGGTGGCCAGCGGCGACGCGGTCTTCTCCCCCCGGCTGGCCGGGTTCGTGCTCGACGCTTTCGCGACCCTGGGAGGGGAGGAGGCCACACCGAGCGTCGACCCCGAGCTCGACCAGCTGTCGGGGCGCGAGCGCGAGGTGCTTCGGCTCATCGCCCGCGGCTACACCTACAAGGAGGTCGCCCGGGAGCTGGCGATCGCCACCAAGACGGTGGAGACCCACGTGTCGGCGGTCCTGCGCAAGCTCCAGCTGTCCACCCGCCACCAGCTCACCTACTGGGCGACCGAGCGCCGCCTGGTGTGATCGGTCCGCTCAGGGCCAGCCCGACCACCCCAACGCGTCCAGCGCGACCAGCGGTCCGAGGATCGGAACCGACCGGTACTGGGGGTACTTGCGCTCAAGGGCTCGTCGAGCCCGGCCCGCCTCATCGGGGTCGGTGACGAGGCGACCCAGCCCGTCGACCCGCACCCACCACAGGCGCGACCAGTCGTCCTCGTAGTGGTCGACCAGGAGGCAGGCCCGGGGATTGGCGGCGAGGTTCGCCAGCCGGCGCAGGGCGGTGGTCGACTTGGGCTTGGCGTCGACCGCGGTGTACACGGTCTCGCCCACCAGCGCGAAGCAGCACGGCACCAGGTGGGGCCGGCCCTGAGCGGTGACCGTCCCCAGGCGGGCCACCGGGGCCGCCGCAACCCGCCGCCGCATCTGCTCGGTCTCCACCACCGTCCCCCTCGTCGACCACTCTCGCGCCGGCGGTGCCCGACGGCGATCGGGCGGCCGGCGGGGCGGCCGGTAGGGTGGGGCATCGGCGTCCTCCCCCTGGCACCCCGGTCTGCTCCGACGGCGTGCCCGGCCGCCGGTCGCCGGCTGCCCCGGTGGCTCGCCGCGGCTGGGCTGGTCAGCGTGGCGGCGCTGGCCGCCGCCTGCGGCGGCGGTTCGGGGGCCGGCTCGGGCCCGCCGCCGGCCAGCTTCCATGGCCCGGCCTACCGGATCGAGGTGGCCCAGGTCGACGGGCTGGGCCGGATCCTGGTGGACGGCAAGGGCGACACCGTGTACCTCTTCGTTCCCGACCACCACCGGTCGGTCTCCCGGTGCCACGGGATCTGCGCGCTCGAGTGGCCGCCGCTGCTGCTGCCACCGGGGGTGCGGGCCCCGGAGGCCGGCCACGGGGTCCGGGCCTCGCTGCTCGGCACCATCCGGCGGCCCGACGGCCGCCTCCAGGTCACCTACGGCGGCTGGCCCCTCTACCGGTGGTTCGCCGACACCGCCCCGGGCATGGCCACCGGCCAGGGTCTCGACAACCTGGGTGGCCTGTGGTACGTGGTCAGCCCGAGCGGCCGACCGGTTCGCTGAGGACCACCGCGCTCAGCGGGCGGCGAACACCTCGGCCAGCTCGACCGGGGCGACCACTTCCAGCTGGTCCATGGTGCACGACGAGGGGTCCCGGTCGGGCCGCCAGCGGCGGAACGCAGTGGCGTGTCGGAAGCGATCCCCCTGGTGGTGGTCGTAGGCGACCTCGCACACCAGGGTCGGCCGGAGCGGGTGCAGGGCCAGCTCGGCGTCGGAGCTCCAGCGGCTCGCGGTCGGCCCGGCCCAGCGGGCCTCGTGCCAGGGGTGGGGCTCGCCGTCGGCCAGCTGGTAGGGGGCCAGCTCCTGGGCCAGCTCCTGCCGTCGGCGGGCGCTGAACCCCGAGCACACCCCCACGTGGCGCAGGGTGCCGTGGGCGTCGTAGAGGCCGAGCACGAGCGAGCCGACCCCGCCCTGCTTGTGGTCCCGGTAGCCGGCCACCACGCAGTCGACCGTCCGCTCGTGCTTCACCTTCCACATGACCCGCTGGCCGAAGCGGTAGGGGAGGTCGGCAGCCTTGGCCACCACGCCGTCCAGGCCGGCTCCTTCGAACCGGGCCAGCCAGTCGGCGGCGACCGCCGGGTCAGCGGTCTGGGGGGTGACCGCCAGGCCCCCCCGCGTGCGGCCGGCCAGCCGCTCGAGGCGCTGCCGGCGCGCCGCGAAGGGCGACCCGCACAGGTCGTCGTCGCCCTCGGCCAAAAGGTCGAACGCGACGAAGGCGGCCGGCGTCTCCCGGGCCAGGCGCGCCACCCGGGAGGAGGCCGGATGGATCCGCTGGAGCAGGGCCTCGAAGTCGAGGCCGGCGGGCCCGGCAATGACGATCTCTCCGTCCACCACGCAGCGCTCGGGCAGCGCGGCCCGAAGGGCGGCGACCAGCTCGGGGAAGTACCGGGTGAGCGAGCGGCCGTTGCGGCTGGACAGCTCCACCTCGGCACCGTCCCGGAAGACGATGGTCCGGAAACCGTCCCACTTCGGCTCGTAGCAGAGCCCCTCGGCCACCGGGAGCTCGCTGACCAGCTTGGCCAGCATCGGCTCGACCGGCGGGGTGAGTGGCAGGGCCATCCCGCCTACCCGAGGAGGGGGGCCAGCAGGTCCCCGTCCCGCTGGACCCGGGTGAGGACCTGGTCGGGGTCGAAGCTGAGCCGCTCCCCGTCGCCTCCTGCCGCCCGGTCGACCTCGTCCCAGGTCACCGGGGTCGAGACGCTGGGGCGGGCTCGGGCCCGCAGGGAGTACGGCGCGACCGTGGTCTTGGCCACGTGGTTCTGGCTCCAGTCGATCAGCACCCGCCCGGTTCGCAGCTCCCGGTTCATCCGGGCCACCACCAGCTCCGGGCGGGCCCGGGCCAGCTCGACCGCCAGCCGGCGGGCCAGCTCCCGGGTGCCGCCGTCGTCCCAACGGCGCTGGCGGTCCTGCTCGGGCAGGCGGACGTAGAGCTGGAGGCCCTTGGATCCGCTCGTCTTGGGGTGGCACTGCCAGCCGTGGCGCTCCGAGACCAGTTCGGCCAGGGCCAGCGCCACCTGCGCACACTCGACCACCGTGGCCGGCTCGCCCGGGTCGAGGTCGAACACGAGCAGGTCCGGGACCTGGGGGGCGCCGGAGCGGGCGACCCGCCACTGCGGGACGTGCAGCTCCAGGGCGGCCAGGTTGGCCACCCAGACCAAGGTGGCCAGATCGTCGACCACGATGAAGTCGACCGTGTCCGTGGCCTTCGGTCCCGGCGGGACCCGGACGCTGCGGACCCAGCCGGGCGCCCCCCGGGGACGGTGCTTCTCGTAGAAGGCACGGGGGTCCTCCACCCCGCCCGGGAAGCGGCGCATGGTCAAGGGCCGGTCGGCCAGGTGGGGGAGCAGGACCGGGGCGATGCGGGCGTAGTAGTCGATGACCTGGCCCTTGGTGAACCCGGCGGCCGGGTACAGCACCTTGTCCAGGTTGGACAGCGCGAGGCGACGCCCCTCGACCTCCACCACCGGGTGGTGGGGATCCTGGGCACCGTCGGGACCCAGGGCCTGGTCGAGCGGCTGGGCCGGCCGCGTCGCGGCTCCCGTGGTCACCGGCGCACCCTAGCGGCCCGGGGCGGCTGCCCGGCCGGGGCCGGTATCGTGCCGGCCGATGGCCCGGTTCCCCCGGTTCGGCCTCGAGCTGCCCCCGCTGCGCCGCCCGGAGGGGCCAGGTCGTCCGGCCGGTGCCACGATCGCCCTCGAGGCGCTGGGCCGGGCGGCCGAGGCGGCCGGACTGGGAGCGCTGTGGCTGGTGGAGGGGCCGGCCGGGGGCCTCGACCCGGTGCCGGTGGCCGGGGCGCTGGCCGCCACCACCGCCACGCTCGGGATCGGGCTCGTGGTGCGGCCCTCGGGCGGCCGCCACCCCTCGGTGGTGGCCCGGGACCTGTGCGCCCTCGACCGGCTGAGCCGGGGCCGGGCGCTGGTCGCGCTGGTCGAGGACCGCCCGGCGGCGCTCGATCGCCTGGACGAGGCGGCCCGGCTGCTGGCCCGCCTGCTGCGCGAGCCAGCGGTGACCGAAGCCGGTCGCCACTACCGGGTGTCCGGGCTCACGGTCCGCCCTCGCCCACTGCGCCCGGGCGGTCCCCCGCTGGCGGTCGGCCTGGTGGCCGGGGAGGCGGCGACCGAGGACGTCGCGGCCGCCGCCATCGCTGACGCCCTGGTCGTCTCGGGCACGGCCACCGACGTCGCCCGGGCGCGTCGCCGGCTGCCGGCCGCCGGGCCGGCGCTGGTGTGGCGAGGCGTGCTCGCCCCCGGCCGCGGCACCGCCCAGGCGCGGTCGGTGCTGGACGCCGGAGCCGACGGGGTGGTGGCGGTGGTGGCTCCCGAGGCCGCTCGGGGAGGGTCGCTGTTCCACCGGCCCGCGGTTCTCGACGCCCTCGATGCCCTCGGGCCGCTGGCCGGGGCGGTGGGCTGAGCCGGTGCGTCTGGGCGCCCAGGTTCGGGCCGGCCCCGATCTGCTCGAGGCGATCGCGACCGCCGAGGCGATCGGTGCGGCTGCGGTGCAGGTGTTCCTCCAGAGCTCGCGGGCCTGGAAGCTGCCGGCACACCGGCCCGAGGCGCTCGCCGCCTACCGCGAGGCGGCGGCTCGGCGGCCCGGTGGGCTTCCCACCTTCTGCCACGCCCCCTACCTGATCAACCTGGCCTCACCGGATCCCGAGCTGTGTGCCCGATCCCGCGCCAGCCTGGCCGCCAACCTGGTCGAGGCGGCCGCGATCGGGGCGGCCGGGCTGGTGGTCCACCCCGGCAGCCACCTCGGCACCGGGTTCGAGGCCCGCCTCGGGCAGGTGGCCGGGGCCCTGGTCGAGGCGGTCGAGACCACCGGGGGCGGGTGCCCGATCCTGCTCGAGAACACCGCCGGGGCGGGGGGGACGATCGGCCGCAGCCTGGACGAGCTGGCCAGGATCATCGAGGCGGCTGACGGCCACCCCGATCTCGGGATCTGCCTGGACACCCAGCACCTGTGGGCGGCCGGGATCCCCTTCGGCACCGTGGAGGAGGCCGACGCCCTGGTGCACCAGCTCGACCAGACCGTCGGCCTCGACCGGCTCGGGTGCCTCCACGTGAACGACTCGGCGGTCGGCTTCGGTGCCGGCCGGGACCGCCACGCCAACCTGGGCGAGGGGGACATCGGCCTCGAGCGGCTCGGGAGCCTGCTCGGCCACCCGGCGTTGGACGGCCTGGCGGCGGTGCTGGAGGTCCCCGGGGCCGGCCATGGGCCCCGAGCGCAGGACCTGGCCACCCTGGACCAGGTCCACCGGGCCGGCGTCGACCGGTGGTCGGGCCTTGCGTGGCGCGCCGCGGTGGCCGAAGCTGAGGGCGGGGGGCGGACCGGGGCGAGGAGGGAGCGGTGACGACCACCCGTATCGAGACCGACAGCATGGGCGAGATGGAGGTCCCGGCCGATCGGTACTGGGGCGCCCAGACCGCCCGATCCCTGCACCACTTCCCGATCGGCGAGCGCATGCCCCGGCCGGTGATCCGGGCCTTCGGCATCTTGAAAGGGGCGGCCGCCCGGGTGAACGCCGAGCTGGGCAAGCTCGACCGCCACCTGGCCGAGCTGATCGAGCAGGCCGCGGCCGAGGTGGCGGAGGGCCGCCTCGACGATCACTTCCCTCTTCGGGTGTTCCAGACCGGCAGCGGGACCCAGACCAACATGAACGCCAACGAGGTGATCGCCAACCGGGCCATCGAGCTCGACGGCGGGGTCCTCGGCTCCAAGACGCCGGTCCACCCCAACGACCACGTGAACATGTCCCAGTCGTCCAACGACACCTTCCCCACCGCGATGCACATCGCCGCGGTGGAGGAGGTGACCGGGCAGCTGCTCCCGGCGGTCCGGGCGCTGCGCGACGCGCTGGCCGCCAAGTCAGCCGCCTATGCCTTGGTCACCAAGATCGGCCGCACCCACCTCATGGACGCGGTCCCGCTCACGTTGGGTCAGGAGCTCTCCGGATATGTGGCCCAGCTGGACGACGGCATCGCCGGGGTCGAGGCTTCGCTCGAGCGCCTCTACCGGCTGGCGCTGGGCGGGGCGGCGGTCGGCACCGGGCTCAACACCCACCCCGAGTTCGCCGAGAAGGTCGCGGCCGAGATCGCGGCCATGACCGGCCTGCCCTTCGTGAGCGCGCCCAACAAGTTCGCCGCCCTGGCCGCCCACGACGAGCTGGTGGCGGCCAGCGGTGCGGTGCGGGCCCTGGCCGTCTCGTTGACCAAGATCGCCGACGACTTCCGGTGGCTCGGCTCCGGGCCCCGCTGCGGCCTGGGCGAGCTGCGCCTCCCCGAGAACGAGCCCGGCTCGTCGATCATGCCGGGCAAGGTCAACCCGACCCAGTGCGAGGCCATGATCATGGTCTGCATCCAGGTCATGGGGAACGACGCCGCGATCGCCCTGGCCGGCTCGAGGGGCAACCTCGAGCTCAACGTGTGCAAGCCGGTCATCATCGCCAATTTCTTGTCCTCGGTCAGCCTGCTGGCGGCGGCCTGCACCACCTTCCGCCAGTTTCTGGTCGAGGGGTTCGAGCCGGACTACGCCCAGATCGAGCGCCACCTCAACAACTCGCTCATGCTGGTCACCGCGCTCAGCCCGGTGATCGGCTACGACCGAGCCGCCGAGGTGGCGAAGAAGGCTCACCATGAGGGCACCACCCTGCGGGAGGCGGCCCTCGCGCTCGGGTTCGTGACCGCCGAGGAGTTCGACAAGGTAGTGCGGCCAGAGGAGATGACCAGACCGTGAGGTGATGCGATGCCCGAGGTGCTCTCAGCCGATGCCGTGGACGCGGCCGTGGCCGACCGGGGCCTGCAGTGGCGGCGTGACGGTGACGAGCTGGTCAAACAGGTGAAGCGGCAGGGGTTCGCCGGCGCGCTCGACTTCGTCAACCGGGTCGGGGCCGTCGCCGAGGCGGCGGGGCACCATCCGGACATCGACATCCGCTGGGACACCGTGACCCTTCGGCTCTCCACCCACTCGGCCGGGGGGTTGACCGAGCGGGACCTCGAGCTCGCGGCCGAGATCGATCGGCTCGGCTGAGCGAGGGGCCGGCCTACTCGGTGAGCGCCGCCCGCAGGCTGGCCACCACGTCGGGGGTGAGGCCGATGGCCCGGGCGTAGCCGTCCAGGCTGCCGTGCTCCCGGCGCAACTCGGCCAGCAGGCCGGTGATGGCGGCCGGGCGGGCCGAGAACACCTCGTCGGCCAGCGGCGGCGGCAGCTGGGACGACTGCGGGTCGGCCTCGGCCCGGGCCCGGAGCGGGCCCATGGCGGCCTGGCTCAGCTCGTAGTCCCGGGCGATCGTGGCGTCGTCCACCCCGAGCAGGCCGAGCACGATGGCGATGACCACCCCGGTGCGGTCCTTGCCGGCCAGGCAGTGGACCACCACCGGGTAGGCGGCCGGGTCGGCCAGGATCGAGATCGCCCGGGCGATCGGTTCGGCGCCGTCGCGGGCGTAGTCCCGGTAGCGGTCGGCCAGCATCCCCTCTGGGAGGCCGAGGCGGGTTGGGTCGAGGATCTCCTCGACAATGGGGACATGGTGGACCCGAGCCCCCAGCTCGGCCGCTGGGCACCGGCCGCGGTCCCACTCCGCCGTGCTCCGGAGGTCCAAGACGGTGGCGATCCCGAGCGCTCTGAGGGTCTCGAGGTCGGCTGGCGAGGGTTGGGCCAGCGTCCCGGAGCGGAACAGCCGGCGCCAGCGGACCCGCCGGCCCTGGGCGGTGGGGTAGCCGCCCACGTCCCGGAAGTTGAGCACCTGTTCCAGGGGGACCAGGCGGTCGGGGTCGCGCCGGGCGGTCTGCAGCTGGCTCGCGTCGGGCACGGCCCGGAGCGTACCGAGAGCCGCTCGTGACACGCTGGTGACGGCGGCCTCGCCGGCCGGCCGGTTGCGGTCAGTGGACCGGCGCGTCCCACAGCGGGAACCAGCGACCGAGGTCAGCCTCGAACGGCAGGTCGGTGCCCACCACCGCCTTGATCCGAAGCTCGAGCTCGTTGTCGCGTCGCTCGCCGCCGATTGGGGCGAAGGGGTAGAAGGTGCCCCGCTTGTAGAGGTAGACGAGGAGGCACGGCTTGGCGTCGGGACCAGCGCCGTCGGCCGGGATGAACCCGAACACCGAGCACAACAGCTGCGGCCCCCAGCCGGCCTCGGCCAGCGTGCTGTTGGCCAGGTGGACCCGGGTCACCAGATCCTCGAGCTGGGGGTCTTGGAACACCAGCCAGCGGTAGCCGTAGGTGTCTTCGGACTGGGTGAACGAGCCGATCGCCGGGCCGGCGCCGGGGTCGGGGTCGGGGAGGTCCAAGAGCTCGGCGATCTCGTGCTCGAGGTCCTGGGCCGGCTGGCCGGCGGGCGGCTTCCAGCACACCCCGGCCGAGCCCGAGGAGACCAGGCCGGCCGCGCTCTGGAGGGTGACCGCCGCCGACGGCAGAGCGAACAGGGCGTCGAGGTTGGCCCGAACCGGCTTGGTCCGCCCGAGCAGCGTGTCGAGGAAGCCCACGTCGAGCGGGCCGCCTAGCTGGCCTGGCCGAGCTGGTGCTCGAGCTCGGCCAGCTGGGCCAGCCGGCGCTCGAGGCTGGGGTGGGTGGAGAACAGGGTCGAGATCGACACCCCACCCCGCCCCTGGGTGAGGGCAGGGGTGAAGAAGAACGCGTTGAACGCCTCGGCCCGCCGAAGGTCGCGGGTTGGGATGCGGGACATCTCGCCGGTCACTTTGACGAGCGCCGAGGCCAAGACCGAGGGCCGCCCGATCAGCAGGGCGCCCGAACGGTCGGCAGCCAGCTCCCGGTAGCGGGACAAGGCCCGGGTGAGCAGGAAGCTGATCGCGTAGACCACCATCGACACCAGCATGACCGCCATCTCCAGCAGCACGATCTGCTGGGCACCCTGGTTGTTGTTGCCCCGGCCGCCGCCACCGCCGCCGAAGCCTCCGAACAGGCCGGCGTAGAGCATCATCCGGGTGGTCAGCCCGGCCACCACCCCGAGGGTGCTGGCGATGGTCATCACCGCCACGTCGCGGTGCGCGACGTGGGAGAGCTCATGGGCCAGGACTGCTTCCACCTCGGGCTCGTCGAGCCGCCGCAGCAGGCCGGTGGTCGCACAGACCACCGCCGCCTTGGGATTGCGACCGGTGGCAAAGGCGTTGGGCATGTCCACGTCGGCGATCGCGACCCGGGGCTTGGGCATGTCGGCCAGCGCGCACAGCCGGTCGATGATCCCGTGCAGCTCGGGCGCCTCGGCCGGGGTCACCTCGCGGCCGTGCATCGACCACAGCGCGATGCGGTCGGAGAACCAGTACTGGGCGAACAGGAGCAGGGCCACGATCACCACGATGGCGGCCACCGACATCCCGATCCGCCACAGGATGGCGACGAACGCGCTGTACAGGATGACCAGCAGGAGCCCGGTGACGAACATCCTGAAGGTCAGGCCCCGGTCGGCGGCGATGTTGCGGGCACGTGGCATTCAGTTTTCCTTCCCTGGGTTCGACACCGGGTCGGCGGCCGCCTGGCCCTCCCCACCGGTGACGCTGTCCCTCACGATCTCTGCGTCCTCAGTCTTGTCCTCGCTCCCCTGGTCGAGGGCCGCGGCCGGCCCGCTCGCTGCCAGCTCGGCCTTGAGCGCGGCCAGCTCGCTGTCGATCTGGGTCCCGGCCGACACCTTGTCCAGCTGGGCCTGGATGTCGTCGACCGGCTGGTCCAGGTTGCTCAATGCCCCGGAGGCCAGGAGCTCGTCGAGGGCCCCGGCTCGGGCCTGCATGCTGGCGATCTTGTCCTGGGCCCGCTGCATCGCCCCGCCGGCGTCGCCCAAGGACTTGGAGATGCCCGAGATGGCCTCGCCCACCTGGGTCTGGGCCTGGGCCGCGGTGTAGCTGGCCTTCAGGGTCTCCTTGCGGGTGCGGAACTGCTCGACCTGGCCCTGGAGCCGCTGGGAGGTCTCGATGAGCTTCTCCTGCTGCTCGGTCACCTGGGCGTGCTGGGACTCGAGCTCGCGGAGCTGCTCGCCGATGGCCGCCCGGCGGGACAGCGCCTCGCGGGCGAGGGGCTCGTTGCCCTGGGCCAGGGCGGCCTTGGCCTGCTCCTGGAGCTTGTCGGCCTGTTTTTGGAGCTGCGCCGCCTGCAGCTCGATGCGTTTGCGCGCCGTCGCGACGTCAGCCACGCTCCGGCGGACCTTGGTCAGGCTCTCCAGCTGCTTCTCGTAGGAGAGGTCGAGGGTCTCCCTCGGATCCTCGACCCGGTTGAGGAGCTTGTTGGCCTTGGCCTGGAAGATGGCCGATATTCGACTGAAGACGCCCACTGCTCTGCCCTCCTCGGCGGGAACGCCACCGGGCTCTCGTCCCCGTCGAGCATAAATCCCCCTGGACGCTCGGAGGACATCCCCGTCCGGTAGGGTCGCCCCATGGCCGATCGAAGGTGCCTGCTCACCGTCCACGCCCATCCCGACGACGAGTCCTCCAAGGGTCCGGCCACCGTGGCCCGGTACCACGACCAGGGGGTCCACACCGTGCTGGTCTGCTGCACCGGCGGCGAGGAGGGGGACATTTTGAACCCGGCCATGGATCGCCCGGAGGTCAAGGCGACCATGGCCGAGCACCGTCGGCGGGAGCTCGAGGCTGCGACCTCGATCATCGGCTACGACGAGGTCGTCATGCTCGGCTACCGGGACTCGGGCATGCCGGGCTCGGAGGCCAACCAGCACCCCGACAGCTTCGCGATGGCCCCGCTGGACGAGGCGGTCGGGCGGCTGGTCGAGGTCATCCGGCGGGTGCGGCCCCAGGTGATCGTCACCTACCCCGACGAGCAGAGCCGCTATCCCCACCCCGACCACCTCCGGGTCCACGAGATCTCGGTCCTCGCCTTCGACGCCGCCGCCGACCCGTCGGCCTATCCGCAGGCCGGCCCGCCGTTCGCGCCGGCCAAGCTCTACTACACGGTCTGGTCGGTCTCCCGGATGCGGGCCATCCACGAGAAGTTCCTCGAGCTCGGGCTGGAGTCCCCCTACAGCGGGGAGCGCCTGGCCCGGATGCTCGAGGCGCCCCCACCCCCGGTCACCACCGTCATCGACGTGACCGGCTACGAGCACATCCGGCCCGATGCCCTGCGGGCCCATGCGACCCAGGTCGACCCGACATCGCGGATGTGGTTCGGCCTGCCGCCCGAGGTCGAGAAGGCGATTCCCAGTACCGAGGAGTACCAGCTGGCCCGCAACCGCCTCGGCCCGGTCGAGGTGGAGGAGGACGACCTCTTCGCCGGGGTTCGCGTCAGCTGATCGGGTCGTCGGCCCCGGACCGGGCCACGGCCCGCAGCGCTCGGAACCCGATCACCTCGATCCCCATCGCCTCGGCCATCGCCCTGGGGTTGGGGTCGCCGCACAGCAGCTGGTGGTCCCCCACTCGCTCGGCCCAGTCCGGGGCGAGGGCCCGCAGCTCGTCGGTGTCCACCGCCGGCCGCAGGTGCAGCTCGGTCACCCCGGGCTCGAGCCGTTCCAGCACCGCCTCGAGCATGGCGGCGGTGGCCCCGCCGGGCAGGCTCACCAGGTGGTCGCTGAACACGGCGCCGGCGTTGCGGGCGAGCTCGACCGCCGGGAACCCGAGCAGGCGGTGCAGGTGGTCGTCGACCATGCGCAAGGGGAGCTGGAACTCGACCGCCAGCTCCAGGTAGATGTCGAAGAACTCCGGCCGGAGCTGGAGCGTGGTCAGGTGGGCGTCGAGGTGGCTCACGTCGAACCCCCACAGGATCGCCCGCTCGATCTGGGCCCGGCACTCCCGCCGGGTCTCGTCCAGGTCGGCGTGGTCCCAGACGTCCTCGACGGTGGCCGGGAAGCCGCCGTCGCCGCCGAGCAGCGACGGCGCGTGGGTGATCGGCCCGTAGCGGTAGAGCTCCTGTTCGGCGTTGAGGGTGAGGTGGACGCCGATGTCCTCGCCCCGGTAGCGGGCAGCCGCCTCCCGGGCCCAGGGGCAGGGGACCATGAGCGAGGCGCTGGACGCCGCGCCGCGGCGGAGCGCCTCGTAGACGCCGACGTTGGTGGCGTGGCAGAAGCCAAGCTCGTCGGCGTTGATGATCAGCAGCCGGGCGTCGGGCCCGTAGCCCAGCTGCTCGGTGAGCGCGGTCATGGGGCCTCAGGGTTGGGTCGGGGCGGCGCCGGAGATCTCGGCGTCCTGGTGCCTGGCCTCCTCGGCCAAGGTGGCCTGGTAGGACTCCATGGCCCGGGCCAGTCCGGCGTCCTCGACCGCCAGGATCCGGATCGCCAGCAACCCGGCGTTGCGGGCTCCGTTGACCGCCACCGTGGCCACCGGCACGCCCCGGGGCATCTGGACGATCGAGAGGAGCGAGTCCATCCCGCCGAGCGACCCGCTGGCCACCGGCACGCCGATCACCGGCAGACGGGTCACCGACGCCAGCATGCCGGGCAGGTGGGCAGCGCCGCCGGCCCCGGCCACGATGACCTTCAGGCCTCGTCCGGCCGCTGCCGTGCCGAACGCCAGCATCGCCTCGGCCGTCCGGTGCGCCGAGAGGACCCTGGTCTCGTGGGGCACGCCGAACTGCTCGAGCACCTCGGCCGCGCCCGCCATCACCTGGTGGTCCGACGAGCTCCCCATGACCACCGCCACCAGGGGCGGTTTGCCGGTCACCACGCCGGTGCCGGCGGGCGCACCGGGCTCGGCTCCGGGGTCCCCAGTGCCCGAGCAGCCGCCCAGGCCCGGGAACGCACCTCGGCCGGATCCTGGCCGCACACGGTCACGTGTCCGAGCTTGCGCCCCGGCCGGGGGTCCTTGCCGTAGAGGTGCACGTGGGCACCGCCGACCGCCAGGGCGTCGGCCAACCGGCGCGACGGGTCCGAGCCGTCGGGGGAGCCGAGCACGTTCACCATTGCCGTGTGGGGGAACACCGCATCGGTGGCACCGAGGGGGAGGCCGAGCACCGCCCGCAGGTGGTTCTCGAACTGTGAGGTCACCGAGCCCTCCATCGTCCAGTGCCCGCTGTTGTGAGGGCGCAGGGCGAGCTCGTTCACGGTCAGCTCCTCGCCGGTGGCGAACAGCTCCACCGCCATGACCCCGATCAGCCCGATTGCCTCGGCGATGCGGGCCGCGAGGGCCTGGGCGTTGGCCGCCACCGGGGGGGAGACCCGGCCGGGCACGAGCACCTCGCGACAGATCCCGTCCACCTGGCAGGTCTCCACCGCCGGCCAGGTGCGGGTCTCCGACGCGCTCCGCACGACCAGGGCCGACAGCTCGAAGTCCATGGTCACGTACCGCTCGGCGAGCAGCGGCACGCCCGCAGCGCCGACGGTCGCGCACAGGCGGCGGGCCGACTCGGGGTCAGGGACCACCCAGACCCCTTTGCCGTCGTAGCCACCCCGGCTGGCCTTGATCACCACCGGCCACCCGTGGGCCGACGCGAAGTCTTCGACCTGGGCGGCCATCGCCCGGGGCCCGTCGGGGTCGATCGCCGACCACGGCACCACCGGGAGGCCGGCTGCTCCCAGGGTGCGCCGCATGTGCGCTTTGTCCACCCCCGCCTGCATCGCCGAGACCCCGGGTCGCACCGCGACGCCAGCCCCCTCGAACGTGCGCAGCATCTCGAGATCGACCTGCTCGTGGTCGAACGTCATCACGTCGCAGCGGGCGGCCAGTGCCCAGAGCTGGCCGGCGTCGGTCGGCGCGCCGAGCAGCACGTGTCCGCTGACCTCGGTCGCGGCCGCCTTGGGATCTTCTGCCAAGAGCACCACTTTGACCCCGAGTGCCGAGGCGGCCTCGATGGTCATCCGGGCCAGTTGCCCGGCCCCGACGATGCCGACGGTGGGGCGGCCGCCGAGGTGTCCGCTACCATCGCCGCCGGTCACCACCGGAAGGTTACCGGCAGCGTCAGCAGGGGAGCCGAGACGGGGTCGCACCCGAGTGGGCGGGGGAGGAGAGAGCGTGCGGATCGGGGGCCTGGTCGACAGCTCGGCGCCAATCGAGGAGGTGGTCGCCGACACGCAGCGGCTGGCCGGGGCCGGTCTCGCCTCGGCCTGGGCCAGCCAGGTGTTCGGGCACGACACCCTGACCTTGCTGGCCCTGGTCGGGGCCCGCGTCCCGGGGATCGAGCTCGGGACTGCGGTGGTCCCGATCCAGCCCCGGCACCCGGCGATGCTGGCGGCCCAGGCAGCCACCGTGCAGTCGGCGATCGGGGGGCGGCTTGCGCTCGGAGTTGGCCTGTCGCACCAGGTGGTCGTGGAGGGCATGTGGGGGCTCGGCTTCGAGCGTCCAGCCAGCTTCCTGCGCGAGTACCTGCAGGTGCTGGTGCCCATGCTCCGAGGTGAGCGAGTGGACTTCGCCGGCGAGCGTCTGCGGGCCGTGAGCGGGCCGCTGCCCCAGGTCACAGGGGCCACGCCGGTGTACGTGGCCGCGCTGGGCCCGGTGATGCTGCAGATCGCAGGCGAGCTCGCCGACGGGACCGTCACCTGGATGACCGGGACCAAGACCGTGGCCACCCACATCGTCCCTCGGATCACCGCTGCCGCCGAGGCGGCCGGGAGGGCAGCGCCTCGGGTGGTGGTCGGGCTGCCGGTCTGCGTGACCGACGATCCGCACGCGGCGCGCGAGCGGATCGACCGGGCGTTGGCCATCTATCCCACGCTGCCCTCCTACCGGGCGATGCTGGACCGAGAGGGGGCCACCTCGGCCTCGGACATCGCCCTCGTGGGCACCGAGGAGGAGGTGGCCGCGGGGATCAGCCGGTTGGCCGACGCCGGGGCGACCGACCTCACTGCCTCGGTCATCGCCAGCACGGCCGAGCGGGAGCGGACCTGGAGGTTGCTGGCCGAGCTGGCCACGCGCTGAGCGGCAGGCCAGGCCCTCAGCTGAACAGCACCGAGATGCTCTCCCGAGAGGCGATCCTGCGGATCGCCTCGCCGAACAGCGGGGCCACCGACACCACCTCGACCATCGCCGGCAGCTCGACCGGCTGGGTCTCGACGCTGTCGGTCATGAACAAGGTCCTGATCGGACTGGCCGCCAGCCGTTCCAGCGCAGCGTCGGTCAGGAGCCCGTGGCTGACCGCGGCGTACACGGCGGTCGCTCCCCGCTCTCTGAGGACCCGGGCCGCGTCGACCAACGTGCCTGCCGAGATGGTGAAGTCGTCGACGATCAGCGCGGTGCAGCCGTCGACCGAGCCGATCAACTCCAGCACTTCGGCTGACTCGGAGTGGTCGGTGCGCCGTTTGTCGGCGATGGCCAGTGGCGCCCCGAGGCGCTCGGACCACTGTCGGGCCTTCTTGGCGTACCCGGCATCGGGCGCCACGACGACCAGGTCTGGGAGCCGCCGGGCCACCACCGCGTCGCACAGCGAGGGCATGGCGTACAAGTCGTCGACCGGCACCCGGAAGAACCCCTGCACCTGCGGCGCGTGCAGGTCGAGGGTGACCACCCGATCGACGCCGGCCGCCTCGATCGCGTCGGCGCAGACCCGGGCCCGGATGGACACGCGGGGCTCGTCCTTCTTGTCACCCTTGGCGTAGCTGAGGTAGGGGATGACGGCGGTCACCGACGCGGCGCTGGCCCGCTTGATCGCGTCGATCCAGAACAGCAGCTCCATGAAGTTGTCGTTGGCCGGGAACGCCGTCCCCTGGACCAAGAACACGTCGCGGCCGCGAACGTTCTCGAGCACCCGGACGAACAGGTTGCCCTCGGAGAAGCGGATGGTCTCGCACGCGCCGAGCTCGTGCCCGAGGTAGGCGGCGACGGCGGTGCCGAGCTTGCGGCTGGCCGACCCGGCGAGCAGCACGAAGTCCTCGGCCACCGCGCTCAGGCTAACAACTGGCCGGCAGCTGGCTGGCCGGCGACTGCGGTCGCCGGGCCCGGGTCAGCGGCGGACGCGGGTGTGCTTGAACTCGTTGAGGTCCGGTGACCCCACGATCAGGTTGACCACCTGCTCGATGGTTGCCCGGGCCAGCTCAGGATCTCCCTTGGGGCGGTGCATCAGCCGGACGAACACCGCCTGGTCGTCGACGACGAAGGTCGGGACCCCGAACATCTGGTGGGTCTCGACCTCCCACTCGTGGGTCTTGCGAACCTCCTCGGCGGCCCAGGGCTGGGCCAGCTCGGCGAACACTGCCTCGGCGTCCACCCCGGCCGACGCGAGGGCGTCTCGGACCACCGCCTCTTCCCGGATGTCGCGGCTGTGGTCATGGCGGGCGGCGAAAAGGGCCTCGTGGGCGTCGAGGAACTTGTCGGGAAAGCGGTCCCGCACCACCACGCCAGCCTTCAGCGCGAGCAGCTCGGGCGCCTTCTCCGGGTTGTCCCAGACCGCCGGTTCGCCCTCGGCGACGTGGACCTGGGAGAGCGAGAACGGGGCGAAGGTGACGTCCCAATCCGCTCCCCCTCGCAGCGCAGTGATGAGGTGCTCGTGGGCGTTGCGGGCGAAGGGACAGCGATAGTCCCAGCTGACGGTGAATGGAGGAAGGGCCATGGCCTGCACAACGTCGTGAGAGGCTGCTCGATTCCCCTGGGTCCCGCGCTCAGGAGGCAGCCTGGTTCAACTGGGCAAACGCGGGGCACAGGTGCTGGAAGTTGCAGGTCCGGCACAGCCCTGACGGCCGAGGCCGGAAGTCCTCGCGCTCGCATGCCCGCTCGATCGCTGCCCACAGGGCGCTGGTACGAGCCCGGTGGCCCCGGACCGACTGCTGGGTCGGCGTGGCCACGATGGTCACCGGGTCCCGTAGGTACAACAGCTTGACCTGGGTCGGAGGGCGACCGAGGACCTGCTCGCACAAGAGCGCATAGGTGTGGACCCCGTTGAGCCGGGATCGCTCGAACTGGGCCGAGGGGGCCCAGCCGGTCTTGTAGTCGACCACGACCAAATCGCCCTCGGGGGTCAGGTCGAGCCGGTCGATGATCCCTCGCAGCACGACCCCTCCGACCTGGGCCTCCAGGCCCAGCTCGACGCCGATCGCGTGCACCGCGTTGGGATCCTCAATTCGGAGGTAGTTCGCCACCAGCATCTCGGCCTCGGCCCGGAACTGGAGCGCTGCTTCCGCTCCGAGCCCGAGGGCCATGAAGGTGTCGTCGTCTTGAAGCTCGACCCAGGCCGTGGCCAGCACGGCCAAGGCGGCTTCGGGGGTCCGCTCGCCTGCCGGGTGCTCCCAGAAGAAGCGCTCCAGCACCGCATGGACGAAGGTCCCACGCACGGCGTGGGGTGACGGCGGCTCGGGGATCCGGTCCAGCACCGAGAAGCGGAAGGCGAGCGGGCAGTCGGTGAACGCGGCCGCTTTGGAGGGGGAGAGGGTCCGGGGAAGCGGGAGGGCCACGGCGCCCAGGTTACGGCCTGGTTGTGACCGCAGGCCGGACCACCGGTGGCGGACCCGACCAGCGCTGACCGGCTAGAAAGTCCCGATGGAACACTTCCTGGCGTCGTCTGGGTACGCGGCGGTGTTCGTGCTGGCCCTGGCCGAGGCGATCTGCATCCCGTTCCCTTCCGAGATCACCTTCGGCTTCGGCGGCGCGCTGGCGGCCGAAGGGCACTTCAGCCTGGCTGGTGTGATCCTGGTCGGTCTGGCCGGGGAGTTCATCGGGTCGATGGTCGGCTTCGCCATCGGTCGAACCGGCGGCCACGCGCTTGTCGACCGATACGGGCGCTACGTCCTGGTATCGCCAGCGGACCTGGACCGAGCGCGGCGGTTCCTGGCCTCGAGGGGGGACTGGTCGGTTGCGCTGGGCCGGGCCCTGCCCCTGGTGCGCACCTTCGTCTCGATCGTGGCCGGCATCGCCGAGATGTCGGTGGCGCCGTTCGCAGTGTTCACCCTGATCGGGACGGCCGTGTACTCGGCCGCGGTCGCCGGGGCCGGCTACGCCCTGGGCACCGAGTGGCACAAGCTGGTGAAAGGCTTTACCGCGGCCGGCTTTGTGCTGCTCGGCTTAGCGGTGGTGGCCGTGGCGGTCTTCCTGGTCCACCGCTGGCGGGTCACGAAGTCATCCCGCTGAGCCGGCCGTGAGCGACCCGGCCCGGATCGCCGCCTTCGTCGCCGGGGTGCTCCTGGTGGCGGTCACCGCGACCAGCGTGTTCACGACGCTGGTCATCCCCCGGGCCACCTCCTCCAGGCTGCTGCGCTCGGTGTCCAAGCTGCTGGCCCGGTCGGTCGAACCGTTCCTGGCCCGGCTCGACACCTACGAGGCCAAGGACAAGGTGATGGGCCTGGTCGGACCGCTCGCGCTGGTTGTGCTGTTCGGCGCGTGGCTGGCGCTGGTCGTGCTGGGGTTCGCCCTCATGGTGTGGTGGGTCGGGGGAGGGGCCTTCGGCGATGCCCTGGCCCAGTCGGGTTCGTCGGTGTTCACGCTCGGCATCGTGAGCGGGCGAGGCGGCGGCGAGCGGGCTCTCGACATCGTGGAGGCCGGACTGGGGTTCCTCACCATCGCGCTCGAGATCGCCTACCTCCCGACCCTGTACTCCTCCTTTTCGGCCCGCGAAGCGGAGGTGACTCTGCTCGCCGCTCGGGGTGGCGTGCCGGCGTGGGGCCCCGAGGTGCTCTCCCGTCATGTTCGCTTCCAGACCGTCGACGAGCTGCCCGAGCTGTACGCGACCTGGGAGCGGTGGGCTGCCGCGGTGTCGGAGAGCCATGCCGGATATCCCTCGCTGATGTGGTTCCGGTCCCCGGATTCGTCCCGGTCGTGGCTGCTGGCCCTGGTGGCGGTGCTCGACGCAGCCGCCCTCCACCTGGCTCTGGCTCCGTCCTCGGCGCCGCGCCAAGCCCGGCTGTGCCTTCGAATGGGGATCAACTGCCTGCGTTCCCTGGCCGACGTCCTGCGCATTCCCTATGACCCCGACCCTCGTCCGACCGACCCGATCCGCCTCGGGGATGGCGAGTTCGGTGACGGTTTCGAGCTCTTGGTCTCCGTGGGGTTCCCGATCGAGGTCGGCCGGGCCGAGGCATGGCGGCAGTTCAAGGGCTGGCGGGTGAACTATGAGTCGGTCGTTGATCAGCTGACGAAGCTCTTCATGCCGCCCCCGGCGCCGTGGTTGCTGTCCAGGCCATGGGTCGGCCCGGCCAGCTTCCCCTCGATCGCCAACCGAACCCCCGACGATCCGGAGGCCACCTCGGGCCCGACGGCGCGAGGACGCTAGCCTCGTGGCCAGCCGGCTGGCCCAAGGAGGAGGGATGGATCCGCTCGTCGCTCACCAACGAGCCCAGGACGCGTTCGCCGACGTGCTGTCCTCGCTCACCCCCGAGCAGCTCGACGCCCCGACCCCCTGTGCCGGCTGGACCGTGCGCGACCTCGTCGACCACGTGGTGGGTGGGAACTGCCGGATGGCCGGGCTGGACCCGCCTCGGCCGACCGACCTGCCGGGATGGATCGACGCTCATGCCGCATCAGCCCGGGCGGCGCAGGAGGCTTTTGCTGCTCCCGACGGTCTGACCCGGATGATGGCGATGCCCTTTGGCACCGTCCCAGGCTCGGTGGTCATCGGCTTGCGGACCACCGACGCGCTCACCCACGCCTGGGACCTGGCCCGGGCTGTCGGGCTGCCCACCGACTTGGACCCCGAGCTGGCGGCCGAAACCTTGGTCGCGGCCCGTCAGCGAGTGGGTCCGGACTTGAGGGGTCCCGGTCGGCCGTTCGCCGCCGAGCAGCCCTGCGACCCCGCCCGGCCGGCGGCCGATCAGCTGGCCGCCTTCCTCGGCCGGCGGGTGGAGTGACCACCCCGCCTGGCGCCTGAGGACAGGTCTCCGCTCTGCAGCGCGACCCGAATGCCGCGAGCCTCAGCGAGCAGCGGCGCGAACCGCTCGTCGCAGGACGTCCTGGTAGGCCTCGAGGCCCTCGCGGGAGATGCGCGCCGCCGGGCCGGCAGCGATCGCGACCCGCTCAGGGATGACCCCCCACACCGGGACCTTGGCACTCGACCAGTCCTCGATGGTCGCCTCGAGGTCGTTGGTGCCGAGCCGGGCCGCGCACACGACGATCCCGCAGGCGACGTCCTCGGGGGTCATCTCGAGGGTGGTGAGCACCCGCGTCGGCTCCACCCCGCCAGCCCTGGTCGGGATGACGACCACGTCAGCCCGACGGAGCGCCGCCCGGACGATCCGTTCGTCGCCGGGCGGGGTGTCCACGACCACCGTCCCGTCCGAGCCGGCCAGGGCTCGAATGACCGTGCGCTCGGAGGGAGCCTCGACCAGCTCCACGCCGTCCAGGGGGGACTGCTCGAGCCACTCGGCGGCCGAACCCTGCGGATCGGAGTCGACCAGCACGACTGGCCCCCGGCCTCGGGCGGCGGCGGCCGCAGCCAAGTACACCGCACTGGTCGTCTTGCCGACCCCGCCCTTCACGTTCCCGACGACGATGTTCATCGGGCCCGGAATCTATCTCCAAAACTGGCCGCTTAGCTGGGAAGTTCAGGCGGCGGCCAGTCCGGGTCGAGCTGGCGCAAGAACACGGCGCACCGCTCGGCCTCGTCGACCTCGCCGATGGCCTCGGCCGCCCGGCGGAGCGCCTCCAGGCAGCGCAGGAACCCGCGGTTGGAGGGGTGGCGCCAGCGGACGTAGCCCGAGCCCCGCCATCCCGCCGCCCGCAGGCCGTCGAGGCCGCGGTGGTAGCCGACCCGGGCGTACGCGTACCGCTCGATGGGGTCCGAAACGGCCTCGGCCAGCTCGGCCCAGGCTTCCAAGCAGCGCGGCGCTCGGGCCGCGACCAGGGCGTAGGCGTCTCGGCGGCCCTCGAGCGGACGTCGGGCTGCTTCCTCCAGGGCCGAGCGCACCTGGTCGTCGACCGCCGGCAGGACCGTCTCGGGTGTACCCGAGCTGAAGCTCACGTTCGAACCGCTCATGGAACAACCTTTGCAGGCCAGGTGGGTCCACCCCCCGGTTGAGGGACCGGGGTCAGATGGCACATCAATACCGCTCCCCGGGGGAGCGTCTCACAACGTCGTCGGCCGGGGCCATTGGCTCCATGGTGGCCGGTGCGCTCGGGCCGCTTAGGCACGCGCTGGCTGCAGCGGCCTCGGTGGCCCGGCCGGAACAAGACGGCTGCCCGGGCGGTCGAACCAGGCGAGGTCCTCTCCGTCGGGGCCAGGCAGGGCGGCACTGCGGAAGGTGACGCCGCCTAGGCCCGCGCCCCACGCCGACTGGCCGATCGGCTGGCAGCGCCGGGGTTCGACGAGCCGGCCGTCCGGTCCGAACGGATAGGTGGTCTCGAGGCCGGCGTCGAGGCAGCCCTCGTCGCTCAGCACGTCGGCCACCACGCGACCTGGCACCTCGCACCGGCAGCTCGGCGTCACCTCGCCGGGAACGACGTTGGCGCGTTCCACCACTGTCCGTGCCGCATCGAGAACGATCCGTCGCAAGGGTCCTCCCAGGACGGGTCGGCTACTCGAAGGAAGATCCCTGCTTCTGTTGCACCGTCCTCACGCGGTGCCGCGCCAGTCGAAGGCACCCTCGACGGCCTCGAGTGCTTTCGCCGGCTCTTCCGCCAACGTCTCGAGGAGACTGCGGCCGCCAAAGGCGGCAGCGGGCCCGGCGGGACACCAAACGCCAGGGGTCCGGGCTTCAGCTTGTGTGCCATGACCTGGACGACCCGCAGCACCTCGCCGATGCGTGCGAGACGTTCCGACGAGGCCCCGGTCGCGCTACTGTCCCACGGCCTGGCGGGACACTCCCAACAGCCGGCCGAGCTCATTGTCCGCGAGCCCGAGCTCGCTGCTGATCACCTCCGGCGGATCGCGCTCGTCGCGCAGGGCCGCCAGCGCCAGACGCTCGAACTCGACCAGGTCGGCTGCGCTCGCCTCGGGGGCCACGCCCGGCGGTGGGGCGGGCGATCGGTGGGGCTGGCCATCCCGAGGGCGTTCGCAGCCACGTGCGCAGCGCTGCCGGGGCCGAGACCGAAGGAGGCGACCCAGCCCGTGATGGGCGCCGAGATGCCCGACAGCACGAGCAAGTCGAGCTGCGGTGGCTCGGCCATGCGCCCGGCGGGGTCGACCGCTGCAGCCAAGCGACGGGCCAGGGACTTGAGCTGGACGACGAAGAAGCGGGCGGCGGCCGCGGAACCGGTCAGCGCCTTCTGGAGGACGAGCCCCAGGTCCTCGACTCCGCGGAGTCAACCTTCTCGGCTGCCTCGACGAACTCCTCGGGCGTGCCGATTCCGGACCGGCTCGGTGGTTCGGTTGACCGGGGTCATCGACCGCGAGGCCAACCGCGCCACCGGACGATAACGACAGTGGCTGATATTGTGACGCTGCCCCATTAGCACACGTGCTGTGGCCGACCCGGGCCCGTGCGAACCGACGACAAGGAGCACCACCATGGCGTGGGACTTCTCTACTGAGCCCGAGTTCCAGGAGAAGCTCGACTGGATCGAGAAGTTCTGCAAGGAAGAGATCGAGCCGCTCGACCTGGTGTTCCCGGGGGCGGTGCGCTCTCGCAACCCCAAGGTCAAGGCCCTCGTCGACCCGTTGAAGCAGCAGGTGAAGGACCAGGGGCTGTGGGCGCTGTTCTTGGACCGAGACCTTGGCGGACCCGGCTACGGCCAGCTCAAGCTGGCGCTGGTCAACGAGATCCTCGGCCGCTACGGGTCCGCTCCGGCCATCTTCGGCACGGCGGCCCCTGACACCGGCAACATGGAGCTGCTCGCGGTCTACGGGACCGAGGAGCAGAAGGAGCGCTGGCTCTATCCCTTGATGCGCCAGGAGATCTTCTCGGCGTACTCCATGACCGAGCCGCACGGAGGTTCGGACCCGAACCTCTTCAAGACGGTTGCGGTGCGCGACGGGGACGAATGGGTGATCAATGGGGAGAAGTGGTTCACCTCTGCCGGGAGGTATGCCGACATCCTCTTCGTGATGTGCACGAACGGCATCTTCATCGTGCCTCGCGACACGCCGGGAGTGGAGATCATGCCGTACCCGGCAGTTCACAACCATATCCGCTACAACGACGTCCGAGTCCCCCTGGACCACTTGCTCGGCCCGGAGGATGGCGCCAAAGTGCTGGCCCAGCGACGCTTGGGCGGCGGGCGCATCCACCACGCGATGCGCACGATCGCGCAGTGCAAGCGTGCCTTCGACATGATGTGCGAGCGGGCACTCAGCCGCGAGTCGCACGGGAAGATCATCGCCGAGCACCAGATGGTCCAAGAGGCGATCGCGGACTCCTACGCCGAGATCAACATGCTCCGCCTCCTCGTCCTGTGGACCGCGTGGACGATCGACAACTCAAGCACCCAGGCCGCTCGCACGCAGATCGCCGCGTGCAAGTACACGTGCGCGAAGGTGCTCCGCGAGGTCTCGTATCGGGCACTCCACATCTACGGGTCGTTGGGAACGACGAACCTGACGCCGCTCCAGGCAATGTACGCGGGTGCACCGACGATGGGCATCGCCGACGGTGTCGACGAGGTTCACAAGGTGACGGTGGCACGCAATGTGCTGAAGGACTACAAGCCGCACGAGGGGTTGTGGCCGAGTGAGTACCTGCCGGCCAAGCGCGAGCAGGCACGAAAGAAGTTCGCCGACGTGCTCGCCAAGGAGCCCGAGCTTGCGGCCTACGCTGACGCCGCCGAGCGCCGCGCCTACGCCTGAGCAGTACGAACGACCCGGGTCCGTAGCGGGTACGGCCCGGACCCAACACCGTTGCGGCCACGATTCCGGTCCACGCAATTGATTTGGCCCGTCTCCATCCCCGCTGGCCCCGACCTGGTGCCGAGGGCCCGCGGGCGGATCCGTCAGCGTTCGATCGTCGCCTGAATGCCCCGGCTGTGAAAGCGCTCGACGATGGCCACCGCCTCTTCTTTGGGGCGGACCGCGACGACCGCCTTCCCGGAGTGGTGGATTTGGTTGGTGAGCTGTTCGGCCCGGGCGAGCGAGTGGTTCAGGATCTCGACCAGCGCCTTGATGACATGGGAAAACGTGTTGACGTCGTCGTTCCAGACGATGACCGCCCAGAGGTCCTCGTTGTCAACGAGCTGTTCGACGTCCTCGTCTGTGATGACGACATCGAGCGTCTGGGTCATGGGAACTCCTGCGGCCGGCCCCGAGCCGACGGACCAAAGCCTACCGGGAGCCACCCGGGTGACCAAGCAATTGGGGACTGCCTCGGGCCGCCGCGCCGGGTGTGAGCGCCCGAGGTCCGAACCGGCGGGCTGATGGCCTGGCGCGCCTCAGAGGTGGTCCAGAAGAAGCCGACATCGTCGCCCAGGTGCCGTGAGCGCCCGCCGAGGCTCGGTGGTCGCTGCCAGCCGGTGGATGCTCCGGCCGCCCTGGTGGCAGCTGGTGGCAGCAGCGGTCACGTGGCTGGCCGCCGTGGTGGCACCGGCCGCAGCGGCCACGAGTGGCGGACCACCCGGAACGGTGGTGACCTTCGCCGAGCCGCCTGGAGTGCCGCTGAGCTACATCTTTCCTTTTGACCCCGTCACCGAGAGCTCGGTGCCCAACGTCGAGCAGTTCCAGGCGCTGCTCTGGCGTCCGCTGGCCTGGTTTGGCACCGACGAGACCGCGGCCAGGGTCGATCCCAGTCGTTCGCTGTACTCGGCGATCTCGTACTCAGACAAGGACCGGGAGGTAACGGTCCGGCTCAAACCCTACCGATGGTCCGACGGCCAGCCAGTCACCAGCCGCGACATCGAGTTCTCCTACGACCTCTACCGCTTCAACGAGCTGGAGTGGGCGCATTACGTGCCGGGACAGTTCCCCGACAACGTGGCCTCGGTCAGGCTGCCCAATCCACGCACGGTGGTGTTCGTACTGAAGCACCGGGTCAACCCGACGTGGTTCACCGACGACCAGCTGTCGCTCATCACCCCGATGCCCCAGCACGCATGGGACCGGACATCGATGAGCACCGCTGTCGGCAACTACGACCAGGATGCCACTGGGGCAGAAGCGGTCTTCAACTTCTTGAACGACGAGGCGATGGACCTCGCGACCTATGCCACCAACCCGCTGTGGCAGGTGGTCGACGGTCCGTGGAGGCTTGTGTCGTTCAGTGCTGATGGGCGGGCGACCTTCGCACCCAACCCTGAGTACTCGGGACCGGTGAAGCCCGACATCGCCGCGTTCGAAGAGTTGCCGTTCCCCACGGCAGGCGCTGAGGTCATGGCCCTGCGTTCAGGAGTTCTCGACGTCGGGTACCTGCCCTTAGAGGATCTTGGGGATGCACGTGGGCTCGAGGCAGCCGGCTACCGGCTGGTGCCCTGGTACAACGTCGCTGTTGGCTACGCCCTCTATGACTTCGGCAATCCGTCGGCTGGCCCGATCCTCTCCAAGCTGTACGTCCGCCAAGCCATCGAGCAGACCGAGAACCAGTCACAGATCATCCGGCGAGTGTTCGGCGGCTTTGCCCTGCCGACCGACGGACCCGAGCCGGTACGGCTCGAGCCGGATCTCGTCCCGGCACCCGATCGCCGCAATCCATACCCCTTCGACCTCGCCGCCGCTCGGGCCCGCCTCGAGCGCCACGGGTGGCACGTGGTTTCGGGTTCGGCCGCCCGCTGCCGCGACCCTGGCACCGGGCCCGGTCACTGTGGCGCTGGCATCCGGCGAGGGAGCCGACTCGCTTTCGACCTTCTCTATCCCTCCGGGTCGTCCTTGCTGACCGCCGAGGTTGATTCACTGCGCTCGAGTGCCGCTCGAGCCGGGATCGCCATCACCCCGGTCGCCCTGAGCTTCGTCGATCTGGTCTCGACGGTGGGCCGGTGCCCCTCGGCGTGCAACTGGCAGCTCGCGTACTTCGGTGTGCCGAGCTACGAGCCGGTCCTGCCGACGGGCGACAACTCGTTCCTGGCGAGCTCAGCCCTCAATCTCGGCGGCTACCGGAGCGCCTCGATCACCACCGCGATCAATGACCTCATGCAATCGGGTGATTCCGGCGCCCTCGGCCGCTACGAGCGAGTGACCGCAGAGCAGCTTCCGTGGCTTTGGCTCCCCACGCCTGCGTACCAGCTCACCGTGATTGCCCACCGACTCAACGGGGCGGTCCCGCAGAATGCCTACCTCTACATCACCCCCGAGGACTACCGAATCGCTGGGTGACCGTCGAACCCGCGCCGGCCAGGAACTGGCACCCTCTGGCCGGTCAGCGAACCGACCGGGATCGCCGCCGGTACCAGCGGATAGCGGTCGAGCGGGACGTCGGCCAGCTCGGCATGGCCCGCCTCCTCAGGACCTTGGTGCCCCTGGCGGTGACGTGCCGCTGCTCACGACGTCGAGCCTGGCTGATCCGGCGCTCTCGGCGGCGCCTCAGCTCGAGGGTGGCCGATGGGAGCGACCAGATGACGACACTGACGCCGAGGGCGCCCAGCCCGAACCACAGTGCGGTCAGCGGTCGATGGACCGACGAAGTCATTGAGAAGTGGGGCTCGGCTCGTCGGAGCAGCCGCACCTCGGCAGCAGCCAGGTCAAGCGTTCCCCGTTCCAGTCCGGCCACCTTCACGTCTTCCACGAGGACCGAGACGGCGGCCCGGCCAACCTGAAAGACGACGACGAAGACGGTCGTGGCCGGCGAGCCCTTTTGGGGACTGGCCGTGGCGAACTCGCGAGCGAACGCGTGGGGAACCTCGGGAGCAGAGAACGACCCGATCAGCTTCAGGCCTGCGGCGGTGTAGTCCTTCTTTGCCGAGTACTGCGCCTCGAGTTCGTCACGCGCGCTGCGGGCAGCCGTCGCCGTCGGCAGGATCTCGAGGAGGATGTCCGCATTCCCAGTAGAGGCTGCGTTCTTCCAGCCGATGGAGTAAACGCCGGTGCGGGCCGGATCCTTGGTTGCTTCGGAAGTAATGGTCCTCGAGGGAACGCTGGCGAAGCTCTGAGGTTGGCTGACATACGGCTTGTTCGCCAGGCCCTTGATTCCCGAAGAATGCACGACCAGCTTGGCCATCTCCGAGCGGTTGATCGCTGTCGAGCTGCCGAATACGACGAAGCCAACGGCCGCGAGGATGAAGACGACGATGATCGCGCCGACGCGCACCCGCCGCGAGGTCATCGGGTGATCGGGCGACATGCCGGCTCCGGATTCCCGGACCGGTGCTGGGCACTTCGGCTGACTGGTGCCCGGTACAGCGGGTGCCGATCGCTCCCGATGGCGCGCGAGGCAGTGGTTCGGCCGGCGCCCGCGCCGGTGACGGTCCTGTGACAGCCGATCATCGGCAGGAGGCTACCGGGTCGGTGACTCCGAGCCAGATCGCGCCTCACGACTGAACACGTGATCCCGCGCCGCCCTCTGGCCCCACTGGGCGACTCGATGGGCGTGCCGGCTGAACTGGGCATGATCCATCGGACCCGGGGGCCAGGTGGAAGGATCGTCGGACCATGGAGGACGAGTGGTGAGCGATGCCGGCCAGCTCATGAGCAGTGAGCACGACGACCATCAGGGTGAGATCACGAGCCTCGAGGGGATCCCGGCCCTCTCGCTCGATGCCATCAGCTCGGTCGCCTACGGGCCGGAGGCCATGCTGGCGGTGCTGGCCACTGCTGGTGCTGGCGCCTTGGACAGGATCGAACCGATCACTGTCGCCATCGTGGTCCTGTTGGCGATCCTCGTCTTCTCCTACCGCCAGGTCATCCAGGCCTATCCCGACGGCGGCGGCTGCTATGCAGTCTCCAAGGCCAACCTTGGCCGGCGGGCCAGCCACCTCGGGGCGGCCGCGCTGGTCGTCGACTACGTCCTGACGGTGGCGGTGTCGATCGCGGCTGGCGTGGCCGCCCTGGTGTCGGCGTTCCCTTCGTTGGCCCCGGACAGTCTTCCCATCAGCCTCGGCATCCTGGCTCTGCTCACCGCGCTCAACCTCCGGGGCCTGGCCACCAGCGCCAGGGCGTTGTTCCTGCCCACCGCGGTGTTCATCATCGGGATCTACGTCGTGATCGTGGGCGGGTTCCTTCGCTCGCATCCCGCGCCCGGATCCGGGGTGCACCCTGCCATCATCCCCAAGGCCGCGGCGGCCGTCGGCATCCTGCTCCTGCTCAAGGCGTTCGCAGCCGGCTGCAGCGCCCTCACCGGGGTGGAGGCGATCGCCAACGACGTGCCGGGCTTTCGGGAGCCTCGGGTCCGCCGGGCCATGCGCACTGAAATGCTCCTCGGCGGGATCCTCGCCACCATGCTGCTCGGACTGGCGGTGCTCACGGTCAAGTTCCACATCGCCCCGAGCCAGACCCAGACGGTCTTGAGCCAAATCACCGCTGTCTCGCTCGGGCGGGGGCCGGCCTACTTCGTGGTCGACCTGGCGACCACCTTGATCCTCGCGATCGCGGCCAATACCTCCTTTGGTGGTCTCCCGGTCCTTGCCAGCCTGCTCGCCCGGGACAACCTGGTTCCCCACGTGTTCGCCCTCCGGGGGGACCGCCCGGTCTACCGCTACGGCGTCGTCATGCTCGCCGTCGCGTCCGGCGCATTGCTCATCGCCGTGAACGCCAACACCAACGCCCTCATCCCGTTGTTCGCCATCGGAGTCTTCACTGGGTTCACGCTCTCCCAGAGCGGTTTGGTCCGGCATTGGGCCACGGAGCGGCCGAAGATGTGGTTGGCCCGGGCCACCTTGAACGGGATCGGCGCACTGATGACCGCGGTCGCGACGGTGATCTTCGTGGTGACGAAGTTCACCTCGGGAGCATGGGTGGTCATCGTGGCCATTCCGATCCTGCTGTACTGCTTCGCCCGGGTCTCTCGCTACTACGAGGAGGTTGGCCGAGAGCTGGGCCTGGGCACCATCCCGCGGAGGCCCACCCCAGATGGGAGTCTGGTCGTGGTCGCGGTCAATGCGGTGTCGGCAATGACCGAGCAGGCGCTCAGCATGGCTCTGTCCCTCAGCAAGGACGTGCTCGCGCTGAGCGTGCAGTTCGACGAGGCGAGCGCCGCTGCCCTTCGTTCCACATGGAATCGATGGGAGCCCGGGGTCGAGCTCGTCATCATCCGCTCTGCTACCCGTTCCGTCACCAAGCCCATGCTCAGGTACCTTCGCTCTGCACGGATCGTCGCCCACCGGCGGGTCCTTGTGCTGATCCCCGAGGTCGAGCCACGCAAACTGCGTCACCAGGTCCTCCAGAACCAACGGGGCCTGATCCTGGCCAACGTCCTGCGACGGCACAGCGATGTGACGGTGGCGAGGATGCCCTTCCCCCTCGTGAGGGAGTAGGCACCTCTCTTGCACCCTGCTCTGGGCGCGCGGGCATCGAGGCCGGCTGGGTCGGCCTCCGCGTGACGGTGGTCACTCGGCGCGAGTGACCGTTGAGACCCAAGTACCGCCGACCGCTGCTGGTGGGATGGTTCCTCGCCAGCTCGGCGCCGACGGAAACGGGGCACCCAGGTGCTCGAATGAGGGCAGTCGCGTCGGCGGTGCTCAACGCAGGTCGACTGACCGGTGCGCCAGGCCTCGGAGGATTGGGGAAGTATGTCGGTGTGCCCGATGACCAAGTCAGTTCAGGCGAGGAGGTCAGTGCGGCAACCTCGCCACGCTGGCGGTGGGACCCGTCGCTGTATGCCGGGAGCGCTCGGTTCTACCCGATCGGCCGGGTCGAGTACCCCCAGGACATGGTCCTCGCCCTCGTCGATGCACTCAGCCTCGACGGCTGCGGGACTCTCATCGATGTCGGGTGCGGCCCCGGTTCGCTGACGCTGCCTCTCGCGCCGCATGTAGACCACGCCATTGGAATCGACGCCGACGCCGACATGCTGGCAGAAGGGGCACGGCTGGCTCAGGAGCGAGGGATTGCCAACGTGAGCTGGCGGCAGATGTTCGCTGAGGATCTGCCAGCAGACCTCTCGCCAGTGTCCGTCGTGACCTTTGCACAGTCGTTCCATTGGTTCGACCGTCCCCGGGTCGCGGCTGCGGTACGAGGACTTCTGCAAGCGCGAGGAGCCGCTGTTCACGTTCATGCCAGCACGACGCAAGGGATCGACGGCGAAACCGAGCTCTCCCGTCCCCGGCCGCCGTGGGAGAGGGTCGGCGAACTCGTCCGCCGCTATCTCGGCCCGCAACGTCGGGCGGGGCAGGGTGTACTGGTGGCCGGCGATCACGTCGAGGAGGCAACCATTTACCGTGCCGCCGGGTTCAGCGGACCTCAACGGATCGAGATCTCCGGTCGCGTGGTTGAGCGCACGGTCGACGAGGTGGTGGCGTCGGTCTTCTCAGTGTCCGGCTCTGCTCCACATCTGTTCGGCAACCACCTTGACCGCTTCGAAGCGGAGCTTCGCGCGCTGCTCGCCCCGGTCGCCGCCGACGGTCGATTCTGCGAGCAGATGCCGGCGATCATCGTGGACATCTGGCGCTGAGTCCCCTCCAATCCCAGATTTCGGATCGGGCCCTTGTGGCCCGAAGGATCCCAGGATCCTGGCTGCCGCTGGCGGGGGCCCACCGGCGTTGAGGACCGAGAGCGGGTGACGGGAATCGAACCCGCATAACCAGCTTGGAAGGCTGGGGCTCTACCATTGAGCTACACCCGCGGGGAAGCCGACCATGCAGTGTACGGGCCAGGAGCTGGCGGCCGCGAACCAGCCGCACAAGGCGGCGTCGGTGCATGCCTCCAGTCCCGGCCACAAGCTCCGGGTCGCATCGGACAACGCGCCGGAGCTGCTGAAGAGCGTCTACGTTCGGTGGCGGTGAGCTCGCTCTTCGACCGGGTGGGTGGCCAGCGCTTCTTCGACCAGCTGGTCGACCGGTTCTACGCGGCCGTCGAGAACGACCCAGTGCTTCGGCCGCTGTATCCCGAGGACCTGACCGAGCCGAAGGAGCACCTGGCCCTGTTTCTGGGCCAGTACTGGGGTGGTCCCACCGTCTACAGCGACCGGCGAGGACACCCGCGCCTGCGGATGCGCCACGCGCCATTCGCCATCGGGCTGGCCGAGCGCAATGCCTGGTTGAGGCACATGGAGGCGGCAGTGCGGTCGTCGGACGCCGATCAGCAGGTCCAAGAGGAGCTGCTCGCCTACTTCGAGATGGCGTCGCGCACCCTCATCAACACTCGCTGAGGGGGCGCTCTCAGCCGGCGAAGGCCTCCACCCGGTCGAGGCCGGGGACCAGGAGCTTCCCGTCGCCGACCGCCGGGGTGGGGAAGTGGTTGGCTTCCGGTCCCACGGCCAGGCGCTGAACGATCGAGCCGGTCCGTTGGTCGAGCCCGTAGAGGACGCCGTCGGCACCGATCGACCAGACCAGCCCGCCAGCCACGATCGGTGGCCCTCCGCCTGCGCTCTGCCATCGCACCGACAGCGAAGGGGGAGCGCGCTGGACCGAGACCGCCTCGATCCCGGCCTGGCAGGGCAGGTACGCCACGGCCCCCACGACGGCCGGACCCCCGTCGACGTCGCCACCGCAGAACCCGTCGAGCGATGCCAGCTGCCCACCGATGCCTCCGAGGTGCGCGGCCGAGAGCAGGTAGGCGGTCTGGGACTTCCCGGCCTGGACGATGAGCCCGTCGGGGAGGAGGGCCGGCGCCGACGATCCCAGATCACGGTCGTGCGCGTTGTCGGAGGCCCAGTCGGCAGGGGCAAAGAACTGCAGCTCGTCCAGCTGGGGCGAGAGCTCGACGACCGAGTCGCTCCCGTCATAGGGAGCGGCAGCTGAGACGGTCGAGCCGTTGCCGACGGCGAACCACAGGTCACCGTTCGGTTCGACCAGGGGAGCGGCACCGCCCATCCAGACCGCTCCCTGGCGCTCGCCCGGAGCCGGATCGACCTCGTAGTCGACCAGCGGGCCGCCGGTCTCGGGCACGCCTACGACCCATCCGTGGTAGTCGGAGCAGTCGCCGTAGTTGCCGCCGTAACCGAAGACGACCCGCCCCTGGTCGAGGGCGAGGCCGACTCGCTGAAGCATCGCGGCGGCGTCGGCCCCCGGCGGGTCGACGTCTTGGCGCAGCTCGACAGACCCGTTGGCCACCCGCAGGCCGACGAGCTGGTGCACTCGCCCTGCCGGCGACGCCAGGTCGGCCACCACGAACACCTCCCCTCTGGCCGGGTCGATCACCGGGGTTGAGGTGATGCCGACGGTCGGCGAGATGTCCCCGCACGGCAGCGCCGCCGAGTCCACCGGCGTCCCGACGTGGGTTGCCCACCGGACCCGGCCGTTGCTGGCGTTCAGGCCGTAGACGGTGTCGTTCTCGGTTGCCACCACGACGGTCTGGCCGAGCACCAACGGCTCCCCGAAGAGCTGGCCGTCGAGGGCCGGGGAGGTCCACACCCGGTGGGGGTGGGCGAGGTCGATCGGACCGGCGACCCCATGGCCCTCGGGGTCGCCGTGGTAGACGGTCCAGTTCTCGGCAGGGCGGGCCCGTCGCGCCCTGGGCGCTGGGCTGGCGAGGGCGCTCCAGGACAACGCCGCGACCAGGGACAACGCCACGACGCCACGTGGTGCCCAGCGGCCGCTTCCCGGAGCCACGGCCCATCATCGCTGCTCGGACGGCGTCGCGAGCGCGCGTCGGCGCACTCCGGTAGCCTACCGTTGACGTTAACGTAAGACTTGGAGGAGGGTGGTCGACCGGTGGCAGGACCAACGACGGCAGTGGCGAAATGAGCGTGCTCGGAACCGACGGCGCCAACGGGAGCCGTCCCGGCCGGCTCGACCGTCGCTACGAGCCGATCCAGGACCGGGATCGCTACAAGTGGATCGCGCTGTCCAACACCACGCTCGGCGTGCTCATGGCCACCATCGACAGCTCGATCATGCTGATCGCGCTGCCCGACATCTTCCGAGGCATCCATATCAACCCGTTGCTGCCCGGGAACAGCTTCTACCTGCTTTGGATGATCCTCAGCTTCTTGGTGGTGAGCAGTGTTCTGGTGGTGAGCCTCGGGCGGCTGGGCGACATGTACGGCCGAGTCCGGATGTACAACCTTGGCTTCGCCATCTACACCGCGTTCTCGCTCCTGCTCACCATCACCTGGATGTCCGGCCGGGGGGCAGCGTGGTACCTGGTGGTGATGCGGGTGTTCCAGGGCGTCGGGTCGGCGTTCCTCGTCGCCAACTCGGCGGCCATCCTGACCGATGCGTTTCCCGAGAACCAGCGCGGGATGGCCCTCGGGATCAACCAAGTCTCGGCGATCTCGGGGTCCTTCATCGGCCTCATCCTCGGAGGCGTGCTCGCTCCAATCAACTGGCGCCTGATCTTCCTGGTCTCGGTGCCGATCGGGTTGTTCGGCACCGTGTGGGCTTACCTCAAGCTCAAGGAGGTCCCGCGCCACCCGGAAGCCCACATCGACTGGCCGGGCAACATCACCTTCGCGCTCGGCCTGATCGGTCTCATGGTCGGCATCACCTACGGGATCCAGCCGCATGGCACTCACGTCATGGGTTGGACCAGCCCTCTGGTGATCGGCTGTCTGAGTGGCGGAGTCGTGCTGCTGATCGCCTTTGCGATCATCGAGACGAAGGTCCCAGACCCGATGTTCCGCTTGCCGCTGTTCCGCATCCGCGCTTTCACTGCTGGGAGCTTCTCGTCGCTCTTGGCGGCGATCGGCCGGGGCGGGCTCATGTTCATGCTGATCATCTGGCTGCAGGGGATCTGGCTTCCGCTGCACGGGTACGACTTCGCCCAGACCCCGTTGTGGGCCGGCATCTACATGCTCCCGTTGACTGGCGGGTTCCTGCTCGCCGGGCCCATCTCGGGGATGCTGTCGGACCGCTACGGCTCGCGCCCGTTCGCGACCGGCGGGATGATCGCGGCGGCGGTCAGCTTCGGCCTGCTCGAGCTCCTCCCGGTGAACTTCCCCTACGTCGTCTTTGCACTGCTCCTGCTGATGAACGGCCTGTCGATGGGGGCGTTCGCCTCGCCAAACCGTGCCGGCGTGATGAACAGCCTTCCGGCCCAGCACCGGGGAGTGGGCGCGGGCATGAACGCGACCTTCATGAACTCTGCTCAGGTTCTGTCGATCGGCATCTTCTTCACGCTCATGATCGTCGGCCTCTCCGGGACCCTTTCGACCAACCTCCTCCACGGGTTGGTGGCCCAGGGAGTCCCCCGGGCCGACGCCCTGAGAGTCGCCCACCTGCCTCCGGTGTCGACGCTGTTCGCAGCGTTCCTCGGGTACAGCCCGATGGAGCACCTGCTCGGCCCGTCGGTGCTCCATCACCTGAGCGCGGCCAAGGTGCACCTCCTCACCAGCCGCAGCTACTTCCCGAAGTTGATCTCGAGCGCCTTCTCAAACGGGCTGCACACGGCGTTCGACTTCTCGGTGGTCGCCTGCCTGGTCGCGGCGGTGACCTCGTGGATGCGAGGCGGCAAGTACGTCTACCGCGAGCCGGAGACGCGTCCCGCCGCCGGGCGGGCCGAGACGGCTGAGCCGGCAGTGGTCGAGGTGTCGTGATGGGCACGGAGCAGTCGTCGGACGTGGTGGCAGCTGACCGGCCCCTGCGGATTGGCGAGGTCGCCCGCCAGACCGGCGTCACCCCTCGCACCCTGCGCTACTGGGAGGAGATCGGCCTGCTCGAGCCGGCCGCCTATCGCGAGAGCGGGGAGCGGCTGTACTCGCCGGCCGAGCGGGATCGGGTCCTGCACATCCGGGAGCTGCAGGACCTGCTCGGCCTGACGCTGGCCGAGATCCAAGACGTGCTGGCGTCCGAGGACACCGTCGAGCGGGCTCGCCGGGCGGCGCGGGCCGACGCCCCCACGCTGAAGCGGCTCCAGCTGCTCTCAGATGCCATCGAGGCCAATCGCCGTCTGGTCGAGCGGATCAACGACCGCCTCCAGCGGGTCATCGAGTTCCGGGACGAGTGCATCGAGCGGGGCAACAGGATGGCAGCCCGGCGGGCCGAGCTCGAGTCCCAGCTCAGCCGAGCTGGCAAGGGCTAGGCCCGGGCCGGGGCGGGTGGCCCCGAACGCTCCCCGCCCAGCGGGTGTCCAAGGTCGGCCAGCGCGCGCTGGGCGGCCCACAGGCCGCACATGCCGTGGACGCCGCCGCCCGGCGGCGTCGAGGCTGAGCACAGGTAGACACCGCGAATGGGCGTGCGGTAGGGGTTCCAGCGCATGGTCGGGCCCACCAGCGTCCGGCGCAGGCCGGCCGCGCCGCCGTTGATGTGCCCGCCCACGTAGTTGGGGTTGTAGGCCTCCATGTCCACCGCAGTCATGGTGGACCGGGCGAGGATCAGGTCCCGGAACCCCGGCGCGAACCGTTCGATCTGGGCCTCGATGGCATCGGTCATGTCCACCGGCGAACCGGGAGGAACGTGGCAGTAGCCCCAGAGAGTGTGGGCACCGGCCGGGGCCCGCTCGGGGTCGACCACGCCAGGCTGGGCGACGAGGACGAAGGGCTGCTCGGGGTGGCGGCTGGCGTGGACCGCGGCCTCGCTGCGTGCCACCTCTTCGTAGGTTCCGCCGACATGGACCGTCCCGGCCGCACGGCAGGCCTCGGCCTCCCACGGGACCGGTCCGGACAGGCTCCAGTCGACCTTGCACACGCCGGGGCCGTAACCGAAGCGCCCCAGTGCCCGGCGGCGGCGGCCGTCGATGCGGTCCCCGGCCAGATCGAGGAGCTGGCGCGGCGAGACGTCGAGCAGGATCGCCTTGGACCTCGGGAGCTCGTCCAGATGGGTTACCCAGGCCCCGGTGTGGACCTGGCCGCCAAGCGCTCCCAGCTCGGCGCAGAGCGCGTCGACAATCCGCCCGGATCCCCCGGCGACGACTGGCCAGCCCACCCGGTGTGCCAGCGCCACCAGCACCAGACCGAATGCTGCCGACAGCGGTGCGCTGAGCGGGAGCATGGCGTGCGCGCAGGCGCCGGCCAAGAGGGCTCGGCCCTCCTCGGTCCCGAAGCGGTCGGCGAGCCGACTGGCGGGGCGCAGGCCTCGAAGGGCGAACCGGGCCACCGAGACGGGGTGCTCGGGGATCGAGCGGATCGGGCCGAGGAGCGCCGGGAGCAGGTGGTCGAGGTCCGCAACCAGCCGACCCACGACCGAACGGTAGGTCCGGGCGTCGGCACCCAGCTGTTCTGCGGTGCGCTCGACTGAGTCCTGGACCGCCGCCGCCCGGTCTCCACCGAGCGGATGGGCGAAGGCGGCCGGCGGAGTCTTCAGGTGGACGCCCCTGGCCACCAGGTCGATCTCGGCGAAGAACGGTGAGGCTGCCAGGAGCGGGTGGACGGCCGCGCAGACGTCGTGGCGGAACCCCGGCAGGGTCAGTTCTGCCGTCCGACACCCGCCCCCCGGGGAGTCGGCCCCTTCGAACACCTCGACCTCGAGGCCAGCCCGGGCCAGGACCACGGCCGCTGCGAGCCCATTCGGGCCCGAGCCGACCACGCAGACGTCGGGCACGGCGGGGCAGCGTACCGTCCGCACCGGGGCTCGCTGGTCTTGACGGTGCCCGACTCGGTGGTAACTTGGTGAGTGAGCTAACACTTACTTCATGGGGAGGGACCGAGCAGGTGCTGGCGTGACTGTCGAGTACGCCCTCGACTTCTTCGACCCGGCCGTGCAGCGCGACCCGTACCCGGCCTACGCGGCCATGCGGGAGCTAGGTCCCGTGCTGTGGAACCCGCTCATGGGCGCCTGGATGGTCTGGCGCTACGACGACGTCCTGGGGGTGCTGAACGAGTGGGAGCGCTATTCGTCGACCGCCATTGGGGGGCGTTCCCGGCGGCAGCCGGGCGAGGGTGCCGAGTCTGACGACAGCTTCGGGGCTCCGACCATGCTGACCAGCGACCCGCCGGACCACACCCGCTACCGCGGCGTTGTGGCGCGGGCGTTCACGCCGCGAGCGATCGCTGCCCAGGAGCCGGCGCTGCGGGAGCTGGCGGCGGCGCTGCTCGCCGGCCTGGCGGGAACCGGGTCGTGCGAGGTGGTTGCCTCGCTCTCCTCGCCGTTGCCGGTTCTGGCCATCGCCACCATGCTCGGTGTCGATCAGGCCGACGTCGTGAGCTTCCGAGACTGGTCCGACGACATCGTCGCCCGGGGCGACCTGCCGACCGACGAGGAGCAGCGTCTGGCTCGGGCCGCATCGGCGGCCCTGCGCGCCTACTTCTCACGCGAGGTGCAACGCCGCCATCACAAGACCAGCGACGGGACAGATCTGCTGTCCCGGCTGGTCGAGGCCAACCAGGGAGGGTCGCTCAGCGATGCCGAGCTGTTGGCCTCGTGCATCTTGTTGCTCGTCGCTGGCAACGAGACGACCACCAATCTGATTTCGAACATGACGCTCCAGCTTGGTCTTCATCGTGACCAGCGTGACCTGCTTGTTCGCGACCTGGGTTTGATGCCGTCGGCGGTCGAAGAGACCGTTCGCTTCGACGGACCCGTCCACTGGACGCTTCGCCTGGCCACCGAGGACGTGGAGGTGCAGGGACAGCCGATCAGATCTGGAGAGATGGTTCTGGCCCTGATCGCAGCGGCCAACCGAGATCCGGACATCTATGACGATCCGGACACCTACGACATCGCCCGAGGCTCGACGACCCATCTCGGGTTCGGGCACGGGATCCATTACTGCCTCGGCTCCTCGCTGGCCCGGCTCGAGGCCCGGGTCGCCATGGAGGCCCTGCTCGAGGTGGCTCCCCGTTATCGGGTGGTGCTCGGCGAGGGCGAACCCCGCTACACCAGGTCCAATCTCCGCAGCCCCAGAGCGTTGCGGATCACACGGTCATGAACCAGGCGGCCGCCCAAGTCTCGGCTGGCTGGGCCAGCGCCCAGGGGTGGGGATAGCGATGGCTCGGCGCCGGATGTCGGCCGATCAACGCAAGGCCCAGTTGGCCGACAAGGCCAAGCAGGTCTTCTTGGAGGGCGGGTACCGAGGGACCACAACCAAGGATGTGGCGGCCGCCGCCGGGGTGAGCGAAGCGCTGGTGGTCAAGCACTTCGGCTCCAAAGAGGAGCTGTTCCGCCACTCGATGATCGAGCCGCTGCTGCAGATGCTGAGCGAGGCCGTGCGCCGGGAACCGCCGGTCGGCGCTGATGTCGCCCAGCGCTGGACCAGCCTGCACGACTTCTACCGCGCCTGGTCGGTGGTGGTGCGCGATGAGGGCCCGCTCCTATGGGCCGTGCTCCGTGAGGCCCAGGAGTTCCCCGACGCCATTGCCTCCATCGCGGAGCTGTTCCGGAGTCACATCGTGCAGGTGGCCGAGAAGATCGCTCGCTCGCTCGAGCGGGAGAACTTCAGAGAGTTCGACGTGGAAGTGGCGACCTATATGGGCTTGGCCGGCGCCACCATTGCCGGGCTCATGCGTGGTGACCCCGAGCCATTCCTCGATGAGGTTGTCGACCTGATCTTCCTGGGGATCTTGACCCCGGCCGGCCGCCGGGAGCTCGCCGAGGCCGGGGGGCGTCTCGGGCGTGCCGGCGGGTCGCGGCTGCCATCGTCAGCCGATCGAGAGGACTGATGCAGTGAACGTCACGGCAGACATCGAACAGGGCCGGGTCTCGGGTGTGAGGGAACGGGGTGTGAGCCGCTTCCTCGGCCTCCCGTATGCCGCCGCCCCGTTCGGGGACCGTCGCCTGCGGCCGCCGGAGCCGCCACCGCGCTGGCCGGGCGTCCGAGACGCCAGCTGGTTCGGGCCGACGGTTCCCAAGAGTCCGTATCCGTGGCCGTTTGACCAGCTGTTCGAGGAGCCGGAGATCGCGGGGGAAGACTGCCTCAACCTGAACATCTGGACCCCCGAGCCATCGGCGAGCCTTCCGGTGTTCGTCTGGGTCCACGGGGGTGCCTTCGTGAACGGCTCGGGAGCGGTCCCCCAGTACGACGGGACGGCGTTCGCCCGAGACGGCGTGGTGACCGTGACCATCAACTACCGGCTCGGCGCCGACGGGTTCCTCGACACCGGTGACGAGCACCCCAACATCGGCATCCTCGACCAGCTCGCGGCGCTTCGCTGGGTCAAGGAGAACATCGCGGCCTTTGGCGGTGACCCGGATCGGGTCACCGTGGGGGGAGAGTCGGCTGGGGCGATGAGCGTCGCCACCCTCATCGCCTGTCCGGCCGCCACGGGGCTGTTCGGGCGAGCCATCCTGGAGAGCGGCGCCGGGCACCACGCACTGACCAGGCCGACCGCGCAGCGGGTGGCAGCCGAGCTGGCCTCCCGGCTCGGCGTGCCGGCCACCCGCCCGGGGATCGCCTCGGCGCCGCTCTCCGCACTGCTGGCGACCCAAGCCGCCTTGTCGGCCGAGATTCAGCAGGCCCCCGATCCCGGCCGCTGGGCCGAGCTGGCCGCCAATCGGATGCCCTTCGAGCCGGTGGTCGACGGTTCGACCGTCCCGGCGTTGCCCATCGAGGGGGTTCGCAGCGGCGCCGGGGCCGAGGTCCCGGTGCTCATCGGGACCAACCGTGACGAGAACCTGCTCTTCTTGGCCCCGAGCGGCGCTCTGGACGTGGTGGACGCTGCGATGCTCCGAGCGACAGTCGCCGGCTACGGCTTCGCCGATCCGGAATCGGTGGTGGCTGCCTATGCCGAGGCCGATCGGTCGTGGTCGCCGGGAGGAGTGCTGGCGGCGGTGACCACGGACTGGATGTTCCGAATCCCGGCTATCCGCTTCGCCGAGGCCCGGCATGCCGCGCCGGCCAGCACGCACGTGTACGAGTTCTGCTGGCCCTCGCCGGTCCGTGGCGGGACCCTCGGGGCGTGCCATTTCCTCGAGATCCCGTTCGTGTTCGACACCCTGGCCACCCCGGGCGCAGAGCTGTTCACCGGACCAGACGCGCCGCAGGAGCTAGCCGACGAGGTGCACGGGAGCTGGGTCCGGTTCATCAGCGGTGATGACCTGGGCTGGCAGCCGTACACGCCGGCCAGCAGAACCGTCCGCATCTTTGGCGGTCAAGAACCGATCGAGGAGGACCCGGGCCGAGCTCGGCGCGAGCTGTGGGAGGGCCTCCGCTAGCTCGAGCCCGAGGACCCTGGATTGTTGAGCAGCATCGGCACGGTGCACCGAGAGAAAGGCGAGCACCCGATCATGACCACCACGACCTTCGACAAGGAGGCCATCGTCAGGAAGTACGCCTACGAGCGTGACAAGCGCTTGCGGCCTGACGGTCCGGACCAGTACGTCCGGCTGACCGGGCGGTTCGCCCACTATGCACAAGACCCCTACATGCCGATCGTCGAGCGGGAGCCGGTCACCGACGACGTCACCTTCGCATTCATCGGCGGGGGGTTCGCTGGGCTCCTGGTCGGTGCCCGCCTGAAGCAGGCCGGCATCGAGAGCGTCCGAATCATCGACAAGGCGGGTGACTTCGGCGGCACCTGGTACTGGAACCGGTACCCGGGTGCGATGTGCGACACCGCATCGCTGGTCTACATGCCGCTGCTCGAGGAGACCGACTACATGCCGACCGAGAAGTACGCCCACGGCCCGGAGATCCTCGATCACTGCCGTCGGATCGGCAAGCAGTTCGATCTCTACACCAACGCGCTATTCCATACCCAGGTCACCGACCTGTGGTGGGACGAGGAGCGCCGCCGGTGGCGGATCCGGACAAATCGTGGGGACGACTTCACCGCTCGCTTCGTCGGCATGGGCACCGGGCCACTCCAGGTGCCCAAGCTGCCGGGGATCCCAGGGATCGAGGACTTCGCCGGCCACTCCTTCCACACCAGCCGTTGGGACTACGCGTACACCGGCGGCAGCCCCGAGGGTTCGCCCATGGATCGTCTGGCCGACAAGACGGTGGCGATCATCGGGACCGGCGCGACCGCCGTCCAGTGCGTCCCGGAGCTGGCCAGGGCGTGCAAGGAGCTCTACGTGTTCCAGCGAACCCCGTCATCGGTGGACGTCCGGGGCAACCACCCGCTTGACCCCGCCTGGTTCGCCAAGGTCGCCTCGCCCGGCTGGCAGCAGCGGTGGCTGGACAACTTCACTGCCAACTGGGAAGCGCTGGCCGGAGTGGCTGTCGACGAGGAGCTCGACGACCTCGTCCAGGATGGCTGGACCGACCTGGCGCGCCGGCTGCGAGCCATCATGCGGAGCATCCCTCCACAAGAGCGCTCGGTGGAGCGCATGATGGAGGCGTTCGAGGACGCCGACATCGCCAAGATGGAGGAGATTCGATCCCGGGTCGGCGAGATCGTCTCCGATCCGCGGACGGCCGAGAGCCTCAAGCCGTGGTATCGCCAGCTCTGCAAGCGGCCGTGCTTCCACGACGAGTACCTCCAGGCCTTCAACTTCCCCAACGTCCACCTCATCGACACCGACGGCAAGGGCGTCGAGCGGATCACCGAACGGGGCGTCGTCGCCGCCGGGACCCTCTACGAGGTGGACTGCATCATCTACGCATCAGGGTTCTTCGTGGAGTTCGGGACCGGCCTTCCCGAGCGGGCGGGGTACGACCCCAGAGGCCGGGGCGGGACTCCGCTGTCTGCGCACTGGGCCGACGGGATGCGGACCCTCCACGGCATCTACGTCCATGGCTTCCCGAACCTCTTCCTCGTCCAGCTCGGCCAGGGCGCGGCGCTCGCCTCGAACGTCCCCCACAACTACGTGGAGAGCTCCAAGACGATCGCCCATGTCGTACGTCACGCGCTCACCGGCGGTTTCGACGTCGTCGAGGCGACTGCCCAGGCCGAGGAGGCCTGGGTCGACCTGTTGGTCACGCACGGCCGAGCGTTCGGTTCCGAGGACTGCACGCCCGGCTACTACAACAACGAGGGCCGACCGGCCGGGCCGAAGGAGCGACGGAACTTCGGCTATCCGTTCGGCGCAATGGCCTTCTTCCGGCTGATGGAGGACTGGCGGCGCTCGGGCAGCTTCGACGGCCTGCAGTTCGGGTGAGCGCCGGGGCCTGAGCGCACCCGGCGGCCAGGCCCCGACCCTTGTCAAGAGAAAGTAAGTGTGTTATCACTTACTAACTTCGGTGGTGACCCGGGTGCGCAGTTCGGTGGCAACCGGTGCCCATCGGCACCAAGGCAGTCCGTGACCAATTGGGGGACCCATGCATCGCACCACGGCGTCGCGTCTGGCGGCCGTCGGCGCCACACTGGCGCTCACGGCGACCGCCTGGATGGCAGGGGCGAGCTCCGGCTCGGCCGGAGCGGCCAGCAAGGCCACCAGATCGAGCAGCATCGTGATCGGCGTGGCCAACAACGAGGGCCAGGGCATCTCGGTGCCCGAGTTCCGCTACGGGGCGCTGGCGGCGGTCAAGTACTTGAACGCGACCGGGGGTATTCACGGCCACCAGCTGAAGGTCGTCACCTGCATCGATGACGGCTCGCCGGAGGGTTCGATCAACTGCGCGAACAAATTCGTCGCGGCTCATGCCGCCGTCTACTTCGCCGGGATCGACGACGGGGCGGACTCGGCCATCCCCATCCTCAGCTCGGCAAACATCCCGTATGTGACCGAGTTTCCCTGGGGGAGCGTCCAGCGGACCAGTGCTGATTCGTTCGCGCTGGGCGGAGGCGACACCGCATTCTTCATCGCCCCACTCCACGCCTTAAAGGAAGCCGGCGCGAGCAACGTCGCGCAGTTCTACTACGACATCCCGACCTCCCAGGCCCTGCTCCCGATCGTTCAGGCCATCGCGTCCGGGCTCGGCTTGAAGGTGATCCCGATCGCAGTCTCGGCGACCAACCCGGACTGGACGTCTGCCGTCGCGACCGCCCAGGCCGATGGCGCGAAGTCCATGTGGGGCATCCTCCAGGAGTCCGACTGCACCAACCTGGTCCGGGCAGCCCGTTCGGCTGGCTTCCATGGCCCGATCGCAGTCGGTTCGTGCTCGGCGTACATCAACGCGCTGGGGAACCAGGCGGCGGGCACGCTCACCGTGTGGCCCTACTACTTCCCTCAGCTGTACTCGGTGGCCCCAGCATCGATCAAACCGCAGATCAAGACCTACGAGAAGTACATGGACGCGTCCGGGTACAAGAAGGACCTGAACGGCTTCGCCACTGCCTCGTTCGCGTCGATGGTCGAGTTGGGCGAGGTGATGAAGGGGATCGACGGACCGGTGAGTGGCGCCAGCCTCCTGGCCGCGCTCAAGACCGCCGATGTCCCGGGCTTCATGGGCCCCCAGGTCGACTGCGCCGCCCATGTCTTCGGTGCCACCGAGCCGGCCGGCTGCAATGCCAAGGTCCTCCTGCTCAAGGTGGTGGCGACCCGCACAGGACCGGTGCGCAAGCTCGAGCAGGCCGGGTACCTGAACACCGCGGCCGGCTGAGGCGGGGCACCGACCAGAGCCGCGCCGGGGCCAGCGGTGAAAGACGGCCTGATCTTCCTCCTCACCGGCTTTGGCGGGGGATCGATCTTCGCCGCCTTGGCCCTCGGCCTGGTCCTGATCTATAAGGCCACCGGGGTCATCAACTTCGCCGCCGGGGCGATGGGTGCATGGTGCGCCTACGTCTACAACGACTTGCACACGGCCGGGACTCTGGCCTTTCCGGTGATCGGCCTGCCCGGGTCGGCGCACCTGTTCGGGTCGGGCCTAGGCGTCGTCCCGTCGTTGGTGGTCGCCGCCCTCTACGGCGGGCTGCTCGGGGCCGCGACCTACCTGCTCGTGTTCCGCCCCATCCGGACCGCCCCGGTCTTGGCAAAGGTGGTCGCCTCGGTCGGGGTCATGCTGGCCGTTCAGGCCCTGATCGTCGAGCGGTTCGGTGACACCCCGGTGGTTGTCGACCCGATCTTGCCGGCGTCGACCGTCCGGATCGGCAACCTCGGGATCCCTGAGCAAGTGTTCTGGCTGGCCGGGATCGTCCTGGTGGTCACCGTCGGCTTGACCGTCTGGTTCCGCGTCTCGCGGACCGGACTGGCCATGCGGGCCGCGTCGACGAGCGAATTCAGCGCCTCACTGGCCGGGTTCTCGCCCAACCGCCTCGGTGCCATCGCCTGGACCGGCGCGTCGTGCCTGGTCGGCTTCCTCGTGGTGTTGGCCACCCCGATCGCCGGCCTGAATGACACCAGCTACACCTTGTACGTCGTCCCGGCGCTGGCCTGCGCCCTGGTCGGCCGGCTCACCTCCATCGGGCCGGCGGTGCTCGCGGGCCTTGGCCTCGGGATGGTCGATGCCGAGATCACCTTCTTGTCCTCCAAGCCTTGGTGGCCGTCGTGGGCCAACACCAGCGTCTCGGACGCGATCCCCTTCGTGGTGATCGTGGTCACCCTGTTCCTCCTGGGCAAGTCGCTGCCGTCGCGCGACGACGCACCAAGGAGCCGATTGCCGCGGGTGCCCCGGCCGAGGGTGCGCCCGGTCGTGGTTGTGGCGCTCATGGCCGTCGGGGTGGGGATCCTGGCCGGCACCGGGGGAACGATCCGCTTCGGCTTCATCGTCACCTTGTCGATGGTGGTGGTGTCTCTGTCGATCGTCGTGTTGACCGGGCTGCTCGGCCAGGTCTCGCTGGCCCAGGCGGCGTTCGCCGGCATCGGGGGCTTCGCACTGTCCAAGTTCAGTATCGAGCTCGGGATCGGGTTTCCGTGGGCCCCCCTGCTGGCGGCGGTGGTGGCCGCGGTGGTGGGGGTGATCGCCGGCCTCCCTGCCCTGCGGATCCGGGGCATCCAGTTGGCGGTGGTGACCGTTGCCATGGCGTTCGCCTTCGAGCAGGTGCTCTTCTCGAATCCCTCGTTCAACGGTTCGAGCGGCAACCCGGTGGCCGAGCCGAGGCTCTTCGGATGGGATCTGTCGATCAGGGCAGGCTCGGACATCGCCCGCCTGCCGTTCGGCATCCTGTGCCTCGTCGTGGTCTGCCTGGCCAGCCTGGCTGTCACCAACCTCATGCGCAGCAGCACCGGCCGACGCTTTCTGGCGGTTCGCTCCAACGAGCGTGCCAGCGCCGCGGTGGGCATCGGCGTGACCGCGACCAAGCTGATCGGGTTCGGCCTCTCAGCCTTCCTCGCCGGTCTTGGAGGCACGCTGATCACCTACAGCTACGGGTCGGTCTCGGTCGAGTCCTTCACCACGCTGGTCGGCATCTCGTGGCTGGTGTTCGCCTACCTGGGTGGTATCACCAGCGTGGGCGGAGCTGTCAGCTCGGCGACCTTCGTCACCTTGGGCATCGCGTTCGTCATCGTGAACAAGTTCGTTGCCGCGTCCAACGAGGCCTACCTCCTGGTCTCGGCGGTGGGGCTCGTCGTGTCGGTGATCTTCAACCCCGAGGGGCTGGCCGGTCGGTGGCGGGCCCTCGTGGCCAGGACGCCACTCGGGCGGCGGGGAACGGTCCGTCGGCGCGCTGCCGTGACCGAGCCGGAGGGTCCGCCCGACGGCCCCTGGGCCCCTCCTGACCCAGCCGAGCTCCAACCACTCATCCGGGAGGCCCGGCTGGCGATCTCCGGCCTGACCGTCCGATATGGCGGGCTGGTCGCCCTGGACGGCCTCAGCCTCGTCGTTGGCTCGGGCCAGGTGGTGGGCCTGATCGGTGCCAACGGTGCCGGCAAGACCACCGCGATCGACGCGATCAGCGGCTTCGCCCCCTACCGAGGCACCGTCGAGCTCTGCGGGGTGTCGCTCGACGGCGATGGGCCGCACCTGCGGGCCCGGGCCGGGGTGGCCCGTACCTGGCAGTCCTCGGAGCTGTTCGACGACCTGACCGTGCTCGAGAACATGCAGGTGGCCAGCGAGAGCGGCTCGGTCGCGGCGGCGCTGCGCGACTGCGTGTGGCCACGGCGCGCCGGGAGCGAGCAGGCCAAGGGCTGGCTGGAATGGTTCGGCCTGGAGGAGACCGCCGACCGCTCCCCGGAGGAGCTGAGCTTGGGCCAGCGCAAGCTGGTGAGCCTGGCCCGAGCCCTCGCTCGGGGCCCCAGGATCGTCCTGGCCGACGAACCGGCGGCCGGGCTCTCGACCGCCGAGACCGCGGTCCTCGGGCGGGCATTACGGCGGCTGGTCGCCACCCACGACATCGGGGTGCTGCTCGTCGACCACGATGTCGGCCTGGTCACCGAGATCTGCGACTACGTCTACGTCCTCAGCTTCGGAACCCTGATCGCCGAAGGGACGCCGGCCGAGGTCCGCGCCGACCCCTCCGTGATCGCGTCCTACCTCGGGGAGGAGTTCCAGGCTGTCGACCAGCTGGGCCCACCCGGCGCCGGTCCCGGCGGGCCCAGCGCGCTCGCTCCGACCACGAGTGGGGACTGAGCAGGTGGGACCGAGACCGGCCATCGAGGTCGAGGACCTGACCGCCGGCTACCACGGGATGGCCGTGCTCCGCGGCCTGTCGATCACGGCCCATTTCGGCGCGGTGACCGCGCTGCTCGGCGCGAACGGCGCCGGCAAGACGACCACGCTGCTCACGATCGCCGGGTTCGTTCGGCCGATGGCGGGCCGGGTCCTGGTGATGGGCCAGCCGATCGAGCGCCGGGCCCCCCACGAGCTCGTCCGCATGGGCCTGAGCCTGGTCCCAGAGGGCCGCGGGCTGGTGTACGAGCTGACGGTCAGCGAGAACCTCCGCCTCCACACCCGGCGCGGCGCAAAGCCGCTCGTGGGCGACGTGCTTGACCTGTTCCCGGCACTACGCCAGCTCGCCTCGCGCCGGGCCGGCCTTTTGTCGGGAGGTGAGCAGCAGATGCTGGCGTTGGCCTGTGCGATCGTCTCAGGCGGCCGGGTGCTCCTGATCGACGAGATGAGCCACGGGCTGGCGCCGGTCGTGGTGGAGCGGCTCCTCCCGACCGTGCGAGCCGTAGCCCAGGAGCGAGATTTGGCGGTGGTCCTGGTGGAGCAGCAGGTGGACGCCGCGCTGCGGGTCGCCGACTTCGTGTACGTGCTCAACCGGGGCCAGGTCGCGCTGGCCGGCACTGCCCAGGAGATCGGGGGTCGGACCGACGTGGTCGAGGCCAGCTATCTGGGGGTGACCGAGCCCGGCCGTTGAGCGCCCCACCGGGCCGCAGGCTGGCGACCCGATGAGGCCCGTGGAAAAGCGAACATATGTTCGCTACCCTCTCTGGGGGTGAGCGTCGGCACCCCCCTGCCCCGGCTGTCCGACCAGGGCCCGGTCCTGGCCGGTGCGCAGGTGCTCCCGGCCCCCGGTCCGCTCGCACCGTTCCTGCCCGGCTCGGGGCTCCGTCGCGGCAGCTTGGTCAGCCTCTCAGGCCAAGGGAAGACCACCCTGGCGCTCTCCCTCCTCTCAGCGCCGGTCGCCCAGGGGGCATGGGCGGCGGTGGTGGGGCTGCCGGAGCTCGGCGTCGAGGCGGCGGCAGTGATGGGAGTGGACCTGACCAGAGTGGCGCTTGTCCCCGAGCCCGGCCCGTCCTGGCCGAACGTCCTGGCCGTCCTCCTCGACTCCCTCGACCTGGTGGTGGTCAGGCCTCCCCGGCGGCCGCGCCCCGCCGAGGCCCGCCGCCTCGTCGCCCGGGCCCGGGCCGGCCGTGCCGTCCTCTGCGTGCTCGGGGGTTGGCCGGAGGCACCGGACGTGGCCCTGGCGGCCGAGACCGAGGCGTGGGTCGGGCTGGGCCGGGGGTCGGGCTGGCTCCGGGCCCGCCGCGGCCGGGTGGTCGTCACCGGCCGCGGCAGCGCCGGGCGGCCGATCGCCGTGCCCTGCTGGCTCCCCGGTCCCGACGGCCAGCTGGCGGCCCGTGGCCCGGCCGGGATGGCAGTCGCGCCGGAAGCCCCCGAGGCAGCGCCGTGGGCGGGGTAGTCCGGACCCTGGCAGCCTGGTGCCCGGACTGGCCGGTCACCGCAGCCGGCTTCGGGGCCGACGTCCCGGTGGCGGTGGTGGCGGCCGGCCGGGTGGTCGCGTGCTCGGCTGCTGCCCGCGACGCTGGGGTGCTGCTCGGCATGCGTCGCCGGGCTGCCGAGGCGAGCTGTCCTGGTCTGCGCATCGTCCGGCGCGACGAGGGCCGGGAGGCTCGCGCCTTCGAGCCGGTGGTGGTCGCGGTCTCGGCGCTCGTCCCAGCGGTGGAGGTGACTCGGCCGGGGCTGCTGTCCCTGGCGGTCTTCGGCCCGGCCCGCTACCACGGCGGCGAGCAGCCGCTCGCGGCGGCGGTGGCCGCCCGGGCGCAGGCGGCAGTCGCCGCCGCCTGCGGCGTCCCCGAGCCGGTGGTGCAGGTGGGGATCGCCGACGGTCCCTTCGCCGCCGGGTTGGCCGCCCGCCGGCAGGCAGTGGTCCCACCCTCGGGCACCGCCGCGTTCTTGGCCCCCTTCCCGGTGACGGTCCTGGGCCGACCCGAGCTGGCCGGGCTCCTCGTACGCCTGGGCATCAGGACCCTGGGGGCCTTGGCGGCGCTGGAGGAGGGCCCGGTGGCGGCCCGGTTCGGGCCGGAGGGAGTGAGGGCCCACCGCCTGGCCCGGGGGCTGGACGACCGGCCGCTGCGCCTGGAGGCCCCGCCGGCCGCGCTGGTCGCCACGGCCGAGCTCGACCCGCCGGCCGAGCGCGTCGACGTCGCCGCCTTCGCCGGACGGCGGCTCGGCCAGGAGCTCGCGGTTCAGCTGGAGGCGGCCGGGCTGGCCTGCACCCTGCTCGAGGTCGAGATCGAGACCGAGCACGGCGAGCGGCTCGTCCGACGGTGGCGAGCCGAGGTCGATCTCGACGCCTCGGCCATGGGGGAGCGGCTGCGCTGGCAACTGGAGGGGTGGCTGTCGGGGACCGCTGTCGAGGCCCCGAGCGCGGGGGTCACCCGCCTGCAGCTCCGGGCGGTTGCCGTGGCGCCGGCGGCCGGGCGCCAGGTGGGGTTCTGGGGCGGGCGCTCGGACGCCGATCGGCGGGCCGTCCGGGGGCTCGACCGGCTGCGGGCCATGCTCGGCCCCGAGGCGGTGCTCACCGGGATGGTGGTCGGGGGTCGGGGACCGGGCGACCGGGCGCTGCTGGTCCCGTGGGGGGACACCCGGCCGGCGGCCCCCGAGCGTGCCCCGTGGCCGGGCGCCCACCCGGTGCCCCCGCCGGCACTGGTGCACCGGCCCCCCCGCCCGGCCCTGGTCACCGGGGGTGACGGCCGGCCGGTCGGGGTGAGCGCCCGGGGATGCCTGAGCGGCCTCCCCGAGCAGGTGGCGGTGGAGGGAGGTCGGCCGAGCCCCGTCGTGGCATGGGCCGGGCCGTGGCTCTACGACGAGCGGTGGTGGGATCCGCCCGCCCGTCGCCGCCTGGCGCGGTTCCAGCTGGTCGACGAGGACCAGCACGCCTACCTGTGCTGCGTCGAGCGCACTCGGTGGTTCGTCGAGGCCACCTATGACTGACCGGGCCGACTACGCCGAACTGCACGCCCACTCCAACTTCAGCTTCCTGGACGGCGCGTCTCACCCCGAGGAACTGGTCCACGAGGCCGCCCGGCTGGGTCTCGGGGCGCTGGCCCTCACCGACCACAACGGCCTCTACGGCGTGGTCCGCTTCGCCGAGGCGGCCCGGGCCCGGGGGCTGCCCACCGTGCTCGGCGCCGAGCTGACCCTCGACCTCGGGCGCCCCCAGCACGGGGTCGCCGACCCCGAGGGAACCCACCTGGTCGTCTTGGCCCGCGGCCCCGAGGGCTATGCCCGCCTCAGCCGGGCCATCGCCCAGGCCCAGCTGGCCGGGGGAGAGAAGGGACGGCCGACCTTCGACCTCGAGACGCTCTTCGACGCCCACGGCGGCCAGTGGCTGGTGCTCACCGGGTGCCGCAAGGGGGTGGTCCCGGCGGCGCTGGCCGCCGAGGGCCCAGCCGCGGCCGCCCGGGCTCTCGACCGGCTGGTGGAGGGGTTCGGGCGGGACAACGTCGCGGTCGAACTCACCGACCACGGCCAGCCGCTCGACTCGGCTCGCAACGACGCGCTGGCCCGGCTCTCCGTCTCCCGGCGGATCGACCCGGTGGCCACGGCCAATGCCCACTACGCCCGCCCCTCGGGCCACCGGGTCGCCGCCGCCCTGGCCTCGGTGCGGGCCCGGCGCTCCCTCGACCAGATGGACGGCTGGCTCCCGGGGGGCCCGGGCGCCCACCTGCGCTCGCCGGCCGAGCAGGCTCGGCGGTTCGCCCGGTACCCCGGCGCGGTCGAGCGGGCGGGCGAGCTCGGCCGGGCCCTGGCCTTCGACCTGCGGCTGGTGGCCCCCGGGCTGCCGCCGTTCCCGGTCCCCGAGGGCCTGGACGAGCAGCGCTACCTGACCGTCCTGGTGGAGGAAGGGGCGGCCCGTCGCTACGGGCCCCGGGGGGCCGAGCGGGTGCCTGGCGCGTGGGCCCAGCTCGACCACGAGCTGGACGTCATCGCGACCCTCGGGTTCGCTGGGTACTTCCTGGTGGTGTGGGACATCGTCCAGTTCTGCCGGCGCCAGGGCATCTACTGCCAGGGGCGGGGCTCCGCTGCCAACTCGGCGGTCTGCTTCGCCCTCGGGATCACCAACGCCGACGCGGTACGGCTCGGCTTGCTCTTCGAGCGGTTCTTGTCCCCCGAGCGCGACGGGCCGCCGGACATCGACGTCGACATCGAGAGCGGCCGGCGGGAGGAGGTGATCCAGTACGTCTACGACCGCTACGGCCGCTCCCATGCCGCCCAGGTGGCCAACGTCATCACCTACCGGCCCCGCTCGGCCGTGCGCGACGTTGGCAAGGCGCTTGGCTACGCCCAGGGGACGGTGGATGGATGGTCCCGCCGCATGGAGCCCCGGCGCCCGCTCGCCCAGGCCGGCCCCGACGGCGAGGTCCCGGCCCCGGTTCTCGAGCTGGCCGCCAGGATCGAAGGGTTCCCCCGCCACCTGGGGGTCCACTCCGGCGGGATGGTCATCTGCGACCGCCCGGTGGTGGAGGTCTGCCCGGTGGAGTGGGCCCGGGCGCCGGGGCGGACCGTGCTGCAGTGGGACAAGGAGGACTGCGCGGCGGTCGGCCTGGTCAAGTTCGACCTGCTGGGGCTGGGGATGCTGGAGGCGCTGCATCGGGCGGTGGACCTGGTGGCGGCCTCCGGTGGCCCCACCGTGGACCTGGCCGAGCTCCCCCAGGAGCCCGAGGTCTACGACATGCTCTGTGCGGCCGACACGGTCGGGGTGTTCCAGGTGGAGAGCCGGGCCCAGATGGGCACCCTGCCGCGCCTGCGGCCCCGGTGCTTCTACGACCTGGTGATCGAGGTGGCGCTCATCCGGCCCGGCCCCATCCAGGGCGACTCCGTCCACCCCTACCTGCGCCGCCGCAACCACGAGGAGGAGGTCACCTACCTCCATCCGCTGCTCGAGCGGTGCCTCGAGCGGACCCTCGGGGTCCCGGTGTTCCAGGAGCAGCTGATGCAGATGGCCATCGACGTGGCCGGCTTCACCCCGGCCGAGTCCGATCGCCTCCGCCAGGCCATGGGGTCCAAGCGCTCGGCCCAGCGGATGGAGGAGCTGCGGGAGCGCTTCTACGCCGGGATGGCCGCCCGGGGGATCGTGGGCCGGGTGGCCGACGAGATCTTCGCCAAGATGGCTGCCTTCTCCTCCTTCGGGTTCCCCGAGTCCCACGCGGTGTCCTTCGCCTACCTGGTCTACGCCTCGGCCTGGCTGAAACTGCACTACCCGGCGGCGTTCACCGCCGCGCTGCTCAACTCCCAGCCGATGGGGTTCTGGTCGCCGCGGACCCTGGTGGCCGACGCCCGCCGCCACGGGGTGGAGGTGCGCCGGGCCGAGGTCAACGCGAGTGGGGTGGAGGCGGGGCTCGAGCCCACCGAGGTGCCCGGCCGGCCGGCCATCCGGCTCGGGATCGGTGGGATCCGGGGCCTGGGGGAGGCCGCGGCCGCCCGGGTTGCCGCCGGTCGCCCCTACCGGGACCTGGAGGACCTGGCCCGGCGGGCCCAGCTGAGCGTTGGTCAGCTGGAGGCGCTGGCCATGGCCGGGGCGACGGCCAGCCTGGACGGCGGAGACCGACGGGCGTCGCTCTGGGCGGCTGGCGCCCTGGGGCGGCTCGGCCCCGCCGGTCTGCCCGGGATGGTGGTCGGGGCGACCGCCCCCCCGCTGCCGGCGCTGGACCGGGTGGAGCAGACCGTGGCCGACCTGTGGGCGACCGGGGTCTTAGTCGACTCCTCCCTGACCGAGCTGGTCCGAGACGAGCTCGACCGGCGGGGCGTGGTGACGGCGGCCGAGCTGGCCGGGGTCGAGCATGGCCGTCGGGTCGAGGTGGCCGGGGTGGTGACCCACCGTCAGCGCCCCGAGACGGCCAACGGGGTCACCTTCGTCAACCTGGAGGACGAGACCGGGCTGGTGAACGTGGTCTGCTCGGTGGGGGTCTGGGCCCGCTATCGCCAGGTGGCCTGCTCGGCCGGCGCCCTGGTGGTTCGGGGCGTGGTCGAGTCCCGAGGCGGGGTGGTCAACGTGGTCGCCCAGCGGATCGAGCCCCTGGCACTGGCGGCGCCGACCCGCGCTCGGGACTTCGGGTGACCGGGCGCGCCCCGCCGAGCCGCCCGCTCCCCGGCACCGCCAGGCCGCGGGCGACCGGCCGGTCGAGCTGGTGCCCGGCGACTACGGGGTGCCCTGGGGGTTGCCGCAGAGCGTGGCGTTGTTGGCGCCGGTTCCCGGCCCGTCGGCGCCGTTGCCGTTCTGGGCGTTGCCCGGGTACGGGACGTGGCCCGAGGTGCCATTGCCGAAGTTGAAGCCCTTGCCGAAGGCACCGAACGCGCCGTGCCCGGCGCACACGGTCTGGCCGGTCGCGACCGCGTACCCCGGAGGGGTGCTGCCGTTCGACGCCGCGCTGGGGGCGGCCATGCCCACCACCGTGGCCAGCGGCAGCGCCGCCAGCACGGCCAGGTACCGCCAACGCCGCAGCGTCCGCACCGTCGTGATCGTCCGCATCGTTCTCGTCCCCCTCGTCCTCCTCGCGCCCTGTGTGGTCGGGGCCCTAGTATCGCTCACCGACCGTCGCTGGGGGCGGTTCGGCGCCGGGCCTCAGCCGGCCGGCGAGCACAGCGACTGGACCAGGTCGGCCGCCAGCTGGCCCCGGCCCAGCTCGGCGATCGCCTCGGCCATGGACCGGGCCGCCGCCCGGTAGGTGCCGTCGTCGAGGACCGTGGCCACCGCCGCTCCGATCGCCTCGGGGGTGGCTCCGGTGGGCAGGGTGATCCCGGCGCCGCAGGCCTGCACCCGGTCGGCGTTGAGCGGCTGCTCCCGCCCCTGGGGGATGCACACCAGGGGGACCCCATGGGCGAGGGAGGCCATGACCGTGCTCAGCCCGGCGTGGCTGACCACCGCCGAGACCTGCGGGAGCACGGCCGCGTGGGGCAGGTGGTCGCGCACGACCACGTTGGCCGGGAGGCTCGGAAGGTCCACCGCGACCCGGCCCAGGGTGACCAGGGCCCGCACCGGCAGGCGCCCCAGTGCCTCGAGGATCGGCGGGAACGCCGCCGCCTGCCCCATCGGGGTGGTGCTCAGGGACACGAGCACCAGCGGCCGGCGGTCGTCGACCGCAAAGCCCAGGTCCCCGGGCGCCGGGGGCGGGTCCGGGTCGAGGATGGGGCCGACGTAGCAGGTGGCGTCGGTCACCGGCGGGTCGGGGTAGTCGAAGCTCTGGGGCACCAGCACCAGCACCCGGGCCAGCCGCTCGAGCTGCCCCAAGACAGCCGGCGGGGGGAGCTCGGGGAGGCCGAGGGCCGCCCGGCAGCGGTTCACGTCCACCGACATGTCGGCCCACAGGGTGACGAAGGGCTGGTAGAGGACGTGGACCAGGACCGCGGTGGGGATGCCGAGCACCTCGGCCGCCACCAGGCCGGCGCCGGTCATGCAGTCGACCACCAGCGCGCTGGGCTCGACCTCGGCCGCCACCGCCAGGATGTCGCGTCCGGTGGCCAGGCCGTTGCGGATCTCGTCGAAGCGCTGCGGGTCGTCCTCCAGGGTCACGCCGTCGGGCCAGGGCTCGACCGAGGGGTAGCTGCGCAGGGTGGCCCCGGCGGCAGTCATCCCGTCGTGCAGGGCACTGCGACCGGCGGGCTCGGCGTCGGCCAGGAACACCACCTCGTGGCCGGCACGGGTCAGCCGGGCGGCCAAGGCCAGGGCCGGGGTCAGGTTGCCGCCGCCGCCCCAGCTCACCACCAGGATGCGGCCGGCAGCCATCACGACCCCGCTTGGCCCTCGGCGAGCGTCCGGATGCGCTCGAGGGTCTGGCGCATGGCCTGCTCGCGGCGGCGGTCCCGGTCCTTCATCAAGAAGTCCTCGGCGATGCGGGCGCTGAGCGGGAGCCAGTGGACACAGAAGGACTCGGTGAGCTCGACGCCGCCGTCGGACGGCTCGATCCGGTAGGTCCAGGTGGTCATCTCCCGGCCCCGCACCAGGGTGGACCAGCTGAGCTCCTTGCCCTGCACTGCCGTCTTCACCTGGCACGCCACCGACCACTGCATCCGGCCGTAGCGGTTCCAGCCCCGAAAGCGCGCTCCTGGGGTGGCCGGCGAGGACGCACCGTCCTCCCAGGCGACCCGGTAGCACTCCGGGCTCCACTCGCCCATGCGCTCGAGGTCGGCGATGAGGGACCAGACCCGTTCGGCTGGCGCATCGATGTGGATCTGGACGGCCCCGCTTCGGGCAGTTCTCATGGCGGATCCCCCCTTTGGGCTCGCTGTTTGTTGGTCACGTGCTCGTAAGCCATGTCGGCCACGACGTCGATCAGCCGTGCCCAACGCTCCCCGCCGGGGTCGTTGGCCATCTGCTGGCTGACCAGTCCGGTGCTGAGCGCGGTCAACAGGTCCTCGTCCTGCTGGTCACCGACCAGCCCCACGTCGGCCAGGTCCTCCCGGAACAGCCGGAGCGCCTCGACGGCTTTGGCATAGGACCCTGGCGAGGGTTCGAAGCCGGGGATGGTCCGTTGGAACAGCAGCTGGTAGCGGACCGGGTCCTGGGTGCAGAAGTCGAAGTAGGTGTGAAAGGTCGCCCGCAGGCGTGCCCGGGGCTCTGCCGGCAGGCCCACCCGGCGAGCCCTGATGTGCTGGAGGAACTGGTCGTTGCCCTGGGCGAACATGGCGTCGTAGATGTCGTGCTTGGAGCCGAAGTACGAGTACAAGGAGGGGACCCGCATCCCCACCCGGGCGGCCAGGTCGCCCAAGGACAGCCCGGCCAGGCCCTTCTTCCTCGCCACCTCCCACGCTGCCTCGAGGATCTCCGACTGGGTGGCCTGATGCCGCCGAGCTCGACGATCTCCGCTCGGATTACCTAATACCATTAGGAATATCTATAGGGCGCTCGACCACGGCCGTCAAGGGGGCGTCCGGTGGCCGCCAGCGGGGCTGGTTGGTAGCGTCGGTCGGTCGTTGCGGGTCCGGCCGGGCTGAGCGGCCGGCCACGTCTTCCCCTGCCCATGAACTACCTCGCCCACCTGGCGGTGGCGGCTGCGAGCTCGGCGTCGCCCCGCTACGCGCTGGGGGCGGTCCTGAGCGACCTGTGCGCCCTGTCCGGCCTGCGGTGCGCCTATCCCCGGCTGACCGGGGAGCTGGCAGCTGGCCTCCGGTGCCACCGGGCCGCCGATCGGGCGTTCCACGCCGACCCGGCGTTCCTGGCCGGCGCCGGGTCGCTGCGAGCGGCGGCCCTGGCCGCTGGCCTGCCACCGGGCGCCAGCCGGGCGATCGGCCACGCTGGCTGGGAGCTCCTCCTCGACGGCTCCCCGGCGCTGGCCTGGGCCGGGAGTGGCCTGGTGGCGGCGCTCGGGGAGTGGCCGGCGGCCAGCCCGGCCTTCGACGCGGCTGGCCAGGCCACCTGGCGCCACCTGGCCGAGCGGCTGGCCGCCGAGCGCCCCTGGACCGCCTACCGCGACCCCGAGGCGGTGGCCGAGCGGCTGTGGCGCGCCCTCGATCGTCGGCCGCGGCTCGCCTTCGCCCGCCACCACCGGCCGGCGGTGGCGGCTCTGTTGGCGGAGGCCCGTCCGCTGGTCTTGGCGGAGGCGACCGCGCTCTTGGCGCGGGTCATCGGCCGGCTGGCCGACGAGCCGGGGGTCTGACGGCCGGTGCCGGCGGGTCTGCGCCGGCCCCCGACCGCGGTGCCAGCGTGTCCGGGGTGTCGTGGCGCGGGTTGTTGACCAGGTCGGACACCTCGACCAGGGCGAGCTGGCCGGGCGGGGGCGGCCGGAGGAGTCGCCCCGCCACCTCGGGTTCGAGGGCCTGGGGCGCGAGCCACCCCGCCCAGTCCTCGGGGCGCACGACCACCGGCATGCGGTCGTGGACGGCCGAGAGGTCGGGGTTGGCCATGGTGGTCACGATCGCCACCGTGCGCAGCACCTGGCCGTCGGGGCCGTGCCAGATCTCCCAGATCCCGGCCAGGGCCATGAGCGACCCGTCGACCGGCCGCACGAAGAACGGGCGGCCCCGTCGGCCCGTTGCCGTCGGGTCCCGCCGCCACTCGAAGAACCCGTTGGCCGGGACCAGGCACCGGCGCCGCTGGAAGGCGGCCCGGAACGAAGGAGCGCTGGCCACCGTCTCGGCCCGGGCGTTGATCAGCCGGTGGCCCGTGCTCGGGTTCGTGGCCCAGCTGGGGACCAGGCCCCAGCGCAGGGTGCCCAGCTTGCGGCGCTCGCCGTCGCGCGAGCTCACCACCGAGAGCACCTGTTGGGACGGGGCCACGTTGTAGCGGGCGTCGGGCCCCCCCGGGGCGACCTCGTCGACGCCGAAGGCGCGAGCCACTCGCTCCGACGGCTCGTAGAGGGCGAACCGGCCGCACACGGCGTCAGGCCAGCTCGGCGAAGGCTCGGGCGATCGGCTCCAGCTGGGCGGCCCGGTGGGGGGTCGGCAGGGGCACGATCGCCAGGTCCAGCCCGAGCTCGGCCATCGCGGCTGCCGTCTGCACCGCCGGCCCGGGGTCGCCGTCTCGGCCCAGCCGGATGTGACTCGAGATGGTGAGCTCGGCCGGGTCCCGTCCGAGCTCCTGGCAGTGGTGGCGGAGCACCTCGACCTTGCGCCCGAACTCCTCGACCGTGCCGCCGACGAAGTTCCAGTGCTGGGCGTAGCGGGCGGCGGTTCGCAGGGTGCGCCGCTCGCCGCTGCCGCCGATGCAGATCGGCGGGTGCGGCCGCTGGGGTCCCTTGGGCTCGCAGCGAGCGTCGCGCAAGGTGAAGAAGCGCCCGGTGAGCGTGGTCCGCTCGGTGGAGAGCAGGCCGATGAGCACCTGGCACGCCTCCTCCAGGCGGTTACTGCGCTCGGCCGGGCTGCCCAGGGCGATGCCGTAGGCACCCGACTCCTGCTCGTTCCAGCCGGCGCCGATCCCGAGCTCGAGGCGGCCGGCCGAGATGATGTCGATGGTGGCCGCCATGTTGGCCAGGACCGCCGGGTGCCGGTAGTGGATCCCGGTGACCAGCACCCCCAACCGGAGCCGGCGGGTCGCCTGGGCCAGGGCGGCCAGGGTCACCCAGCCCTCGAGGCAGGGTCCGTCGGTGTTGCCCACGATCGGGTAGAAGTGGTCGAAGGTCCAGCCGGACTCGAACGCCTCGATCTCGTCGGCGGCCCGCCAGACCTCGAGCATGTCCGACCAGGTGGTGTGCTGGGGAGCGGTTTTGAACGCCAGGCGCATCGGCCTGACTCTAGGCCCCCGCCGCCCGCGGCCCACTGCCGGCCATCGGTCGGTGTTCACCAAGAGTTCACCGGGAGTTCGCGCTCCGGTCAGCCACCGATGACCTCTCCGTTACCTGCCCCCGCGATGCTCACAGAGCGGAGGAGATGAGGCGACCGGTGGAGCAACCCGAGGCAGTTCCCACCCATCGAGGAGCACCGGCGGTGGTGCCTCGGCCGGCGGCCCCGGCCAGCCCCGGCGCCATGGCGACCGTGAGCGACCTGCTCAACGAGGCGCCGAGGACCCGCTTCCACCGCCGAGCAGTCATCGTCTCGGGGGTCGGGTTCTTCACCGACGCCTACGACCTGTTCGTGATCAGCACGGTGGCGGCCTTGGTCCACGCCCAGTGGCACCTGTCGACCACCGAGACCAGCTGGGTCACCGGCTCGGCCATCCTGGGCGCCTTCATCGGGGCGCTCGTGTTCGGCCGGATCGCCGACCTGGCCGGGCGAAAGAGCGTCTACGCCGCAGTGGCCGTGGTGATGGTGGTCGGGGCGCTCACCTCGGCCTTCGCCAACGGGGTGGTGTGGCTGGTCGCGGCCCGGTTCGTCCTCGGGCTCGGCATCGGAGGGGACTACCCGGTCTCGGCAGTCCTCATGAGCGAGTACGCCAACCGCGACGACCGCGGCCGGATGGTGGGCTTGGTCTTCTCGATGCAGGCGCTCGGCCTGGTGGTGGGGCCGCTGGTCGGCCTGGCCCTCTTGTCGGGCAGCGTGAGCCACGACCTCACCTGGCGCCTCATGCTCGGGTTCGGTGCGATCCCGGCGGCCGCCGTCTTGTACCTGCGGACCAGGATGCCCGAGTCTCCTCGGTTCCAGGCTCGGGTCCGGGGGCGGACCGAGCGGGCAGCCGCAGAGCTGGCCCGGTTCTCGCAGGGCGCGGTGGCCGCCCGCACCGTCTCGGCCGAGACGGTGGAGCGGGTGGGGGTCGGCTCCCTGCTCACCAGCGGCCGCACCCTCCGCCTGGTGCTCGGGACCGCCGGTGCGTGGTTCCTCTTCGACTACGCCTACTACGGCAACACCCTGTCGCTGCCGGCGATCCTCAAAGACGTCGCTCCTGGCGCCAGCCTGGTCACCAACCTGCTGCTCACGCTCATCTTGTTCAGCGGGTTTGCGGTCCCCGGCTACGTGCTGGCGTTCGCTCGGATGGACCGCATCGGCCACCGACGGCTGCAGCTGATCGGGTTCTCGGTCATGGCGGCCGCCTTCGTCGTCTTGGGCGCGGTCCCGGCGCTCACGACCACCGTGGCTCCGTTCATCGCACTGTTCGGCGTCAGCTACTTCTTCATCGAGTTCGGGCCCAACACCACGACCTTCGTGCTGCCCTCGGAACTGTTCCCGGTGAGCGTCCGCACCACCGGTCACGGCATCGCGGCCGGGATCGGCAAGCTCGGCGCCTTCATCGGGGTCTTCTTGGTCCCGGTGCTCGAGCAGCGGATCGGCTTGCGAGGGATGCTGCTGGTGGCCGGGGCGGCGGCGGTGGCCGGCTACCTGGTGACCCTCCTGCTGCCCGAGCCGGCGCGTCGGAACTTAGAGGACGTGGCGGCCGAGCGGCCCCAGGTCCGGACGGCGGGCGCCGGTCCGGGCGCGGGCTGGCGCCCGGCGGGTCGGCTGGGCGCCAGCCGGGCAGTCGCCCCCAGCCGGGCCCTGCGCTAGGCCCCCGGCGGGCGTACCCTGGCCTCGATGGCTCGACGACCAAGGAGGCTGGAGCGGCCGGCGGCGGGTGCGGTCCGGTGACCGGGCCCCAGGTCCTGGCCGAGGCCTACGGCCGCATCGGCCAGATGGTGCACGACGCGCTGGAGGGGCTGCGCGAGGAGGAGCTCGGGTTCCGGGTCGATGCCGGTGCGAACCCCATTGTCTGGCTGGTCTGGCACCTGGCCCGGGTCCAAGACGACCACGTGGCCGAGGTGGCCGGGCGGGAACAGGTGTGGACCAGCCAGGGCTGGGCCGACCGGTTCGGCCTGGACCTGCCGGTCGCCGACCACGGCTACGGGCACCGGCCCGAGCAGGTCGCGCTGGTCCACGCCGACCCGGCGACGCTGCTCGGGTACTACGACGCGGTCGAGCGGGCGACGCTCGAGTACCTCGGAGGGCTCAGCGATGCCGACCTCGACCGGGTGGTGGACACCCGCTGGGACCCCCCGGTGACCCTCGGGGTCCGGCTGGTCAGCGTCATCTGCGACGACGTGGCCCACGCCGGCCAGGCGGCCTACGTGCGGGGGGTGATCGAGCGCCGGTGAGCCGGCTCAGTGCCAGGCCGGGGCGGCGGCGAGGACCGAGCGCAGCGCCGCCACCATCGCTTCGATCTCCTCTCCTCCGCAGATGAGCGGCGGCGCCAGCTGGACGACCAGGTCGCCCCGGTCGTCGGCCCGGCAGATCAGGCCGGCGTCGAGCAGGGCGGCGGGCAGGTAGCCGCGCCCGAGGCGCTCCCGCGCCGCAGGCTCGAACCGCTGGCGGGTGGCCTGGTCCTGCACCAGCTCGATGGCGTAGAAGTAGCCGTCGCCGCGCACGTCGCCCACGATCCGCAGGTCGCGTAGGGACTCGAGGCCGGCCCGCAGCGACGCCTCGGTCCCTCGGACGTGGTCCAAGATGCGGTCGCGCTCGAAGACCTCCAGGTTGGCCAGCGCCACCGCGCAGCTGACGGGGTGGCCGGCGAAGGTGAACCCGTGGCTGAAGCTGGTGCCGGGCCGCAGGAACGGCTCGGCCAGCCGGTCGCTCACGATCATCGCCCCGAGCGGGGCGTAGCCGCTGGTGAGCCCCTTGGCCACGGTGATGATGTCGGGCTGGTAGTGGTAGCGCTGGGCGCCGAACCACTCGCCCAGCCGGCCGAAGGCGCAGATGACCTCGTCTGAGACGAGCAGGACCCCGTGGCGGTCGCAGATCTGGCGGACCCGCTCGAGGTAGCCCGGCGGGGGCGGGAAGCAGCCGCCGGCGTTCTGCACTGGCTCCAGGTAGACGGCGGCCACGGTGTCGGGGCCCTCCCGTTCGATGGCCCGGTCGATCTCGTCGGCCGCCCATCGGCCGAAGGCAACCAGGTCGTCGGCGTGCTCGGGCGCCCGGTAGAAGTTGGTGTTGGGGACCTGGACGGTGGAGGGCACCAGGGGCTCGAACGGGGTCTTGAGCGCCGGGACCCCGGTGATCGACAGCGCGCCCATCGAGGTCCCGTGGTAGGCGGTGGCTCGGCTCACGACCTTGGTCCGGGCTGGCTGGCCGATGAGCCGGAAGTACTGGCGGGCCAGCTTCCACGCCGACTCGACTGCCTCGGAGCCCCCGGAGGTGAAGAAGACTCGGTTGAGGTCGCCGGGCGCGAGCGAGGCCAGCCGCTCGGCCAGCTCGATCGCTCTGGGGTGGGCGTAGCCCCACAGCGGGAAGTACGCGAGTTCGGCCGCCTGCTTGGCCGCTGCCTGGGCGAGCTCGTGGCGCCCGTGGCCGATCTGGGTGGTGAACAGCCCGGACAGGCCGTCGAGGTAGCGCCGGCCGCGCTGGTCCCAGACGTAGGCGCCCTCGCCGCGCACGATGACCGGAACCTCGTGGCGGTCGTCGTAGGCGCCGAGCCGGGAGAAGTGCAGCCACAGGTGCCGGCGGGCCCGCTGGTCGAGGTCGGCGCCGTCCCTCCCCACCGTTCACCCCCCGCTGTCGGGCTGCCGGCGGTTCCGGCGCGCCCTGTGTGCCGTCCGTGCGCCGGTTGGCCGCCATGGCCGGCTCCGTGCGCCCATGCTACCGAGGCCCGCTCCGGTCGACCGCCCGAGGCGGCCGTCTCGGCGAGCGCTGGCGTGGCCCACGACCGCCGATACCGGCCTCGGCTCTAGGGTGGTCGGCGGTGCGGACGAGCCGAGCCACCGGCAGCGGCCCCATGGTGGGGCCGACGAGGGGGGAGCAGTGATCGTCGGGGTCCCCCGGGAGCGCCTGAGCGACGAGTACCGGGTCGCCCTCACCCCGGCCGGGGTCCGCGAACTCACCGCCGCCGGCCACCAGGTCCTGGTGGAGCAGGACGCCGGGGCCGGGTGCGCGATCCCCGACGCCGACTTCGTCCGCACCGGCGCCCAGATCGTGGCCGACCCCGACGAGCTGTGGGGCGCTGCCGACCTGGTCCTCAAGGTCAAGCAGCCGATCGAGGAGGAGTTCGGGCGACTCAAGCTCCGGCGGGGCCAGACCCTGTTCACCTTCCTCCACCTGGCCGCCGACCGGGCGTGCACCGACGCCTTGGTCGAGGCCGGCAACACCGCCATCGCCTATGAGACCGTCCAGCTGGCCGACGGCTCGCTTCCGCTGCTCGTGCCCATGAGCGAGGTCGCTGGGCGGATGGCGCCGCTGGTTGCGGCCAACCTGCTCATGCGACCGGCCGGCGGCAGCGGGGTCCTCGCCCCGGGGGTGCCGGGGGTGGCCGCCGCCAAGGTGGTGATCCTGGGGGCGGGCATCGCCGGCATGGCCGCCGCCACCTTGGCGGTCGGCTTGCACTGCCGGGTCTTTGTCCTCGACCGCGACCTGCAGAAGCTGCGCGCCGCCGACCACCACTTCCGGGGCGCGCTCGAGACCGTCGCGTCCAGCGCGCACGCGATCGAGGAGGCCTGCCTCGACGCCGACGTCGTCATCGGGGCGGTGCTCGTGGTGGGGGCCAAGACCCCGACCCTGGTGCCCGACGAGCTGGTGGCCGAGATGCCCGAGGGCTCGGTGCTGGTCGACATCTCGGTCGACCAGGGCGGGTGCTTCGAGTCCTCGCATCCGACGACCCACTCGCACCCGACCTTCGAGGCCCACGGCTCGCTCTTCTACTGCGTGGCCAACATGCCCGGTGCCGTTCCCCACAGCTCGACCCACGCCCTGACCAACGCCACCCTGCCCTACACCCTGGAGATCGCCGCCTCGGGCTGGCGGAAGGCGGCGGCCGCCGATCCGGCCCTCGCCCGGGGGGTGAACGTGGTCGAGGGCCACGTCACCTACCGCCCGGTGGCCGAAGCCCACCAGTTGGGCTACACCGAGCTGGCGACGCTGTTGTGAGCGCCGGTGCGCTCAGGGGTTGTTCGTGGTGATGAAGGCGACCATGGCGTCGATGTACTGCTGGGGGATGAACCCGCGCATGATCGCCGAGAGGTGACCCTTGCCCGGCAGCACGACGTTGGTGAAGTTCCTCGCCTCGCGCCACAGCCGGTGGGTCTTGGCGTAGGGGCGGTCGAACTCGCCGTTGACGGCCAGGATCGGGATGTCCAGCGAGGCGAGGTCGATCGAGGCCGACAGGGCCCGCTGACGGGCGAGGAAGGCCGACCGGTCGACCGGGCCGGGCGGCCGGCCGGCATTGCCGACCTCCTGGCCGGGGGTCGACGGACGGCTCCGGAACTGGGCCGTCGCCTCCGCCTCGTCGGGGGCCTGGCCCTCGCGGTCGGGCGGGACACTGCCCGACCACTCCTCGGTCTCGACCAAGCCCGAGCCGCCGAAGCTGGCGGAGAGGAACCGCTCCGGATGGGTTGCCAGGATCCCGGCGGTCACGAACCCGCCCATCGAGTACCCGCCGATGTGCGCCTTGTCGATGCCCTGGGCGTCCATGAACTCCACCACGTCGGCCGCCATCTTCTCCCGGCCGCCCTCGGGCCCGGCCTCGCTCAGCCCGTGGCCCCGCATGTCCAGGCCGATCACCCGGTTGGTCGGGGCCAGGGCCGGCGCGATGCCGTTCACGAACCAGTTGCCCACCGCACTGCCGCCGGCCCCGTGGATCAGGATGACCGGCGTCCCGGCGCCCATCTCCACCCAGTGGAGCTTGGTGCCGTCCGAGACACAGAAGTAGTGGTCGGTCCAGGTTGCCGGCTCGGTGCTCACGCCACCCCCCAGGTCTGCTCAGCCCGCGGTCGGGCTCGCTGCGACTCTAGGAGCGCCGTGGGAACGTTGCCAGCCGGAGTCCGCTCGGCAGCCGGCAGGGACCCGGTGCCGGGACCGGCCCGGCCCTCGAGGTGGCTGGCTGCCTCGTCATGCGGGCCCCTGGTGGGCGCCGTCAGGTGAGCGACCGGCACCCAACCCGGGCCCACGCCGGCCGGCCGAACACGACCAGCGGCCTGGTGGTGTGGCTGGTCCGCCACGCCGAGAGCGTCTGGAACCAGGCCGGTCTGGTCCAGGGCCAGGCCGACGCCCCGGGCCTCACCCCCTCGGGGGCTGCCCACGCCCGGGCGCTGGCGGAATTCCTGGCCGGAACCGGGGCTGCCGCGGTGGTGAGCAGCGACCTGCGCCGAGCGGTCGAGACGGCCCGCCCGATCGCCGCCCGCCTCGGGGCGACCCTGGTCACCGACCGGCGGCTGCGGGAGCGGAACCTGGGACGGCTGGAGGGCGGTCCGGCGTCGCTCCTCGGGCCCGAGCTGAGCGGCGACACCGCCACGGGCCAGGTCGACCCCGACGTCCGACCTGCCGGTGGCGAGACCCTGCGCGAGCTCTCCGCCCGGGTCGAGGACTGGCTCGAGGCGGTGCGGTGGTCGCCGCCGGCCCCGAGCTTCGTGGCCGTCACCCACGACGGCGTCCTTCGCGCGCTGCGGGCCCTGCTGTCCGGTCGCCCGCCCGAGGCGATGGCGGCACCGTCGATCCCCAACGGGGTGGTGTGGCGGGTCGAGCTGGGCGATGCCCGACCGGGGTAGCGAGGTGCCGGCGACGCGGGACCCCGCCCAGGGCCCAGCCCTATCCTGGGCCCATGCGCAAGCCTGCTGCCGTCGCCGAAAAGGCGGCCGCCGGGTTCGGTTCGGTGGACGAGGTGCTGGCGCTCGTGCGGAGTCGAGGCGGCCGGGCCACCTCGTCTCGCAGGATCCTGCTCGAGGTGCTCTTCGACTCCTCCGACCACCTGAGCGTGGAGGAGCTCACGGCGGCGGTGCAGGACCGGGCGCCCGACGTGCACGTCTCGACCATCTACCGCAACCTCGAGGATCTCCAGCGGCTCGGCGTGGTGGTCCACTCCCATCTGGGGCACGGGCCGGCCACCTATCAGCTGGCCTCCTTGGCCCATGCCCACTTCGTCTGCGAGCGCTGTGGCCGGCGGTTCGAGGCCTCCGACGACCTCTTCCGGGGGTTGGCCCGGGCGGCCAAGGCTCGGCTCGGGTTCGCCATCAACCCCCACCACTTCGCCATCCAGGGTCGATGCGCCGACTGCCAGGCCGAGCCGGACGACGCAGCGGCGCTCGATCCGTCCGAGCCCGGCCGGGGGTCCACCTGGACCGGGGGCCGAGAGGCCTGAGCGATGCAGCGGGCGACCATCGAGCGAGCGGTGCGCCTGGCAGGCCTCGAGCTGCCGGGAGATGCCGACTTCGAGGTCACCGGGGACGAGCCGGTCCTGCCGTCTCCCCACTACCTGGCGACCGGGGCAGCCTGTGCCCGGGTGCTCACCGGGCTCGCGGCCGCCGAGCTGTGGCGGACCCGGACCGGGGAGTCCCAGGCGATCTCGGTGGACGCCGCCCACGCCGCGGCCGCCCTGCGCTCCTACATGCACCTGCGGCTGCTCGACCGAGCACAGAGCCCGAGCGTCGAGCTGACCACCCGCCAGCGCGTCCTCACCGGCATCGTGCGAGCCCGGGACGGCCGCTACGTCCAGCTCCACCAGTCGTTCAACGACGGACCGGCAATCCTGGAGGAGCTGGGCCTCCGGGAGGACCCGACCAGGGAGGAGGTCGAGGCCGCGGTGGCCCGGCGGGACGCGTTCGAGCTGGAGGCGGCGTTCATCGCCCGCCGGGTGTGCGGCGGAGTGGTCATGAGCAAAGAGGAGTGGGCCGCGCACCCTCAGGGGCAGGCCATCGGGACCTGGCCGGTGGTGCGGATCACCCGGATCGGCGACGCTCCGCCGGAGCCCCTGGTCGACGGCGACCGGCCGGCCTCCGGGGTGCGGGTGCTCGACCTGACCCGGGTCTTGGCCGGTCCGACCTGCGCCAAGACCCTGGCCGAGCATGGCGCCGACGTCCTGCACGTGACCGCGCCGCACCTCGATCGGCCGGGCCCGTTCGACATCGAGACCGGGATCGGCAAGCGGCAGACGAGCCTGGATCTCAACGTCCCCGAACAGGCTGACACGATGCGAGCCCTCATCGCCGAGGCGGACGTCTTCTCGCAGGGCTACCGGCTCGGCACGCTCGCCCGCCGAGGCCTGTCGCCCGAGGACCTGGCACGGCTGCGGCCGGGGATCGTGTACGTGTCAGAGAACTGCTACGGCCACGTCGGCCCGTGGTCCGAGCGTCCCGGATGGGAGCAGCTGGGACAGGCCGCGACCGGGATGTCCTACCGCGAGGGGCTGGCCTCGGAGGGTGGGGTTCCCCGGCTCGCCCCGGCGGCGGTGAACGACTACACGACCGGGTTCCTGGCTGCCTACGGCGCGATGATCGCCCTGGCTCGGCGGGCAAGCGAGGGAGGGTCCTGGCACGTGCAGGCCTCTTTGTCGCAGACCTGCATGTGGTACCAGCGCCTGGGTGACGACAATGCCATGGACCGGGCCGACCCGGGCGACGTGCGACGGTTCGTGGCCCAGATGCCGACCGAGCATTTCGGGCGCATCGAGTACCTCCGCCCGGCGCTGTCCATGTCGGTCACCGAGCCGCACTGGGACCTGCCGCCAGCGCCCAGCGGAACCCATGAGCCGGCCTGGCTGGCGCGCTGAGGCGTGACGGCGCGCCCGCCATCGGGCGTCGTGCCTGCTCGGGTGGTGCGACCCGAGCCGACCCTCAGTGGTGCCGCGGTGCCTGGCACCGGTTGCCACCGCCCGCTGGGGGGTCGGTGACCCGAGGAATGCCCAGCTCGACCACCCTCAGACTGGTGCGGGAAGGGTTCGGTCTCGAGCTGCATCGCGGCCCGTTCGACGTCGTCGTCGACGGCGAGCGAGCGGCCACCATCGAGCCGCACGGCACGACGGAGGTGCCGATCGAACCGGGTCGTCACACCCTGAAGGTCCAAAGAGGCCGGTACTCGAGTAGAACCGTGACGTTCGAGGCGGCCGAGCAGACGACCACCGAGTTCCGCTGCTACGGCGCCAACCTCTGGCCGATCTACGTCGCGTCCCTCATCGTCCCGACGGTCGGGATCGCGCTGCACGAGCGGCCCTCGGTGGAGCGGCCCTGAGCCGGCGGTGGCCCGGCGGCGCGCACCGGGTGGGGAGCGCTCAGACCACCAGCGTGTCGACCTCGTACCGGGCGATCTGGCGGTCGGCGGTGACGATCCGCAGCCCGAGTTCGAGGGCCTGGGCCACCAGGAGCCGGTCGAATGGGTCACGGTGAAGCGGCGGAAGGGCCGGCTCGAGGCGTGCTCGCACCCAGCGCGGCGAGACGCGCCGCCGGCACCCCTCGGCGGGCGATGACGACCTCCCTCCGGCGGCGACGTGGTCCAACAGGCGCGACAGATGGGTCTTGGCCTGGTGGACACCAACGGACTTCGCCGTGAACCGTCTATGGCCACGGTCCGTGGCGTCCTCGTGGTGCTGGGCGTCAGCGGCCCGGCGGACCGGCTTCGACCTTCGGCTGCGGTCCCTTGGACCATCAGGCGGCCGACGGTCGACCCGCTCTGCCGCCGGTCAGGCGACCTCGGCGGCCTCGAGATCGAACGCCCGCCACATCTGCGCGTAGCGACCACCGGCCGCCACCAGCTGGTCGTGCGTGCCCTCCTCCACCACCCGGCCGGCGTCCATGACCACGATTCGGTCAGCCCGCCGGGCGGTCTGGAGGCGGTGGGCGATGAGGATGGTGGTCCGGCCGCTCGCCACCACCCCCATGGCCCGGTTGACCCGAGCCTCAGTGGCCAAGTCGAGGTTCGAGGTGGCCTCGTCGAGGAGCAGGATGGCTGGGTTCACCAGCTGGGCCCGGGCCAGGCACAGCAGCTGGCGCTGGCCGATCGACAGCGACCGGCCCCGCTCGGCCACCTGCTTCAGGTAGCCGCCCACGGCGACGATGAACTCGTGCGCGCCGACCGCCCTGGCCGCCGCCTCCACCTCGGCGTCGGTGGCCTCGGGGCGGCCGTAGGCGATGTTGTCGCGGATGGTGCCGCGGAACAAGAACGGCTCCTGGGGGACGTAACCCAGCTGGCGGCGGTAGGCGCCGAGGTCCACGTCCCGCAGATCGTTGCCGTCGACCAGCACGGCCCCGTCGGTGGGGTCGTAGAAGCGGGCGATCAGTTTCATCACGGTCGACTTGCCGGCCCCGGTCTCGCCCACCAAGGCAACCGTCTCGCCCGGTTCGATGTCCAGGTCGACGCCGCGCAGCGCTTCGGTGACCGCGCCGGCGTAGCGGAACCGCACGGCTCGCAGGGCGATCCGGCCGCGCAGGCGGCCGGGGTCGATGGCGTCCGGGCGGACCGGGGTCTCCACCGGGGTGTCGAGGACGCCGCGGATCTTGCGCAGCCCGGCGCTCGCCTGCTGGTAGGTGTCGAACACCTGGGACAGCTGCTGGACCGGGGCGAACAGCAGCGTCAGGTACAAAAGGAACGCAGTCAGGCTTCCGATCGACAGCGTGCCGGCGTGGATCTCCTGGTTGCCCACCCCGAGCACGATGAGGATCGCGATGTTCCCGAGGAAGATCGCCAGGGAGAAGTAGATCGAGCTGATCTTGAGCGAGCGCAGGCCGGCGTCGCGATAGCCGGCGGTGAGGCCGACGAAGGTGTTTCGGTTGTGGTCCTCACGGCGGAAGGCCTTGGTGACCCGGACCCCCGAGATGTTCTCCTGAAGGTCGGCGTTGACCGCGGCGATGCGGTCTCGCTGGAGGTCGTAGGCGCGGGTCGACTGGATCCGGTACCAGACCGTGGCCACCGCCAGCGGAGGGATCACCGTCAAGACGTAGAGCAGGAGGTGGACGTTGCGGGTCGCCAAGATGGCGACGACCCCGATGAACTGCACCAGGTAGACGAGGGCGTTCAGCAGACCGGACTGGAGGAGCTGGGCCAGGGTGTCCACGTCGGAGCTCATCCTGGTCAGGATCCGCCCTGTCATCTCGTGGTCGTAGAAGCTCATCCCCAGCCGCTGCAGGTGGGCAAAGATCCGCACCCGCATCGAGTAGAGCATTCGCTCGGCTGTCCTTCCGGTCCACAGCGTCTCGGCCCACATGTCGGCCCAGTCGGCCATGGTGATCACGAAGAACAACGCCGACAGCACGAACAGCGCCCGCTCGGCATGATGGACGATGACGCTGTTGACCGAGCTGCCGGTGAACGACGGCCCGACCAGGCCGGCCGCCGCGTCGAGGACCACCAGCACCACCCCGACCGCCAGCTGGGGCAGGAAGGGTCTGAGGAAGCGACCGAACCGGAAGGGCTGGTCGAGCTGGCGGTTCGCCTCGGCCAGCGAGGGATCGGGCTGGTCGACCACCGGCGGCAGTGCCTCGATGGCCGCCAGCAGCTCGGGGGTCGGGGGCGCCGACAGCCCGGCCCGCATCCCGCCACCGCCGCCACCACCGCCGCCCATGCCGCGGCCCATGCCCATGCCGGTCGGACCGCCGAGCGCGCCGAGGGTATCGGGGGAGGGGAGCCCGGAGAGGCCATCGGCGTGCTCGGCGCGCCATGCCGACGCGGTGACCGAGCCGCCTTCGGCCTCGGCATGGCGGCTCAGCTCGACCCCGTCACCCTCGGCGTCCTCGCCCGGCCCCGAGAGCAGCTCGCTGTAGAGGGTGCAGCGGGCCATGAGCTCCTCGTGGGTCCCCGAGTCGATGACCCGGCCGTCTTCGAGGACGACGATGCGGTCGGCCAGGTGGAGCGTGGAACGGCGGTGGGCGATGAGGATGGTGGTCCGGCCGACCATGAGCCGGCGGAGCGTGGCATGGATCTCCTCTTCGACCTTGGCGTCGATCGAGGAGGTGGCGTCGTCGAGCAACAGGATCCGGGGGTCGGTGAGCAGCGCACGCGCCAGGGTGATCCGTTGGCGCTGGCCACCCGACAGCAGCAGACCCCGCTCCCCGACGACGGTGTCGTAGCCGTCGGGGAGCGTCTCGATGAAGCGGTGTGCTTCGGCGGCCCGGGCAGCCGCCTCGATCTCGGCGTCGGTGGCCTCGGGGCGGCCGTAGGCGATGTTGGCCCGGACGGTGTCGGAGAACAAGAACGCGTCCTCGAACACCACCCCGATCTGGCGGCGCAGGGAGTCGAAGGTGACGTCCCGCACGTCGATCCCGTCGATCTGGACACTCCCGCTCTGGGGGTCGTAGAAGCGGGGCAGCAGCTGGGCGACGGTCGATTTGCCCGACCCCGACGCACCGACCAGCGCGACCGTCTCGCCCGGCTCCACCTCGAGGTCGAAGCCGTCCAGCACCGGTTCGGACCGCAGGTACCCGAAGCGGACGTTCTTGAAGCTGACCCGCCCCTGGACCTGCCCGAGCTCGACGGCGTCGGGCCGTTCGACGACCTCGGGCAGCGAGTCGAGCAGCTCGAGGACCCGCTCTGCCCCTGCCCTGGCTTGCTGGGCGGTGACCAGGACCCCGGCCATCTGGCGAGCCGGGGCGGTGAGCTGGGTGAGGTAGGCGAAGAAGGCCACCAGCGTGCCCACGCTCACCTCGCCGTGGAAGACCAGCCAGCCGCCGAGGAGCAAGACCGCGACCTGCCCCAGGGCGGGCACCGTCTGGAGGGTCGAGGTCCGCCGCGACCGAAGGCGCCAGTTGCGCATCCGTGATCCGTAGAGGCGGTCGAGGGCCTGGGTGAGCCGGGAAAGCTCGCGTTCTTCTTGACCGAAGCCCTTCACCACCCGAACCCCGCTGACCGCGTCGTCGACCACGCCGACCATCTCGGCCATCCGCGCCTGCATCTCCCAGCTGGAGGGGTACACGACCCGACGCATCCGGTAGGCGAGGAAGAACATGAGCGGGGCCACTGGCGCGACCACGGCGGTCAGCCGGAGCGAGAGGTGCAGCATGATCGCCAGGGCGAGCAGGAACTGCAGGAGGTTGGACAGGACCTGCGGGGCCTGGGACAGCAGCATCCGGATGAGGTTGAGGTCCGAGTTGGTCCGAGACACCAGTTGGCCGGTCTGGAGCTTGTCGTGCCCGGCCAGGTCCAGGCCCTGGAGGTGCTCGAAGACGATGTTGCGCAGGTCGTAGTTGGTGTCCCAGCTCACCCGTCCGGCGGAGAACCGGCGGAGGCCCCCGAAGGCGAAGCGCGCCGCGTACACGACACCCAGCGCGACCAGCAGCGGATCGATGCTGTCGCGGTGGTGGAGGATCGCGCTGTCGATCACCACCTTCTGGAGGAGTGGCGCGACCGACTCCATGATCGCCGACAGCACCGAAGCGAGCAGCGCGAACGCGATCAGCCGTCGGTGCGCCCACCACAGTGGCGCGAGGCGGCGGAGCCACCCACCGGCGTCCGGCCCCCGGATGAGCTCCTTGTGGACCTCGACCTCGCGTCGCCGGCGGGCCCGGTCCGTCCGCTCGGACGCGCCACGGTCAAGGCTCGCTCGCATCTCGGCCGTGAACTGTAGCCGATCAAACTATTCGAGTGCCTAATCAGTTCGGACCGACCGGGGGTCCTGGCCGGAACGGGCCACCCGGGCAGGCATGTTGCAGCGGCGTCATGTAGCTGTCATCGAACTGTCTCTAGAATCTCAGGGAATTCTCAGGTTCAGTTCGAGCGGGGAGGCCGATGACTGCACGACCAGGGACGTTGAGTCCACCGCGACTCGGGGCCGAGCGGCCACACTCCCAGGTGCTGCCCCATGGTACCGAGGCGGTGTCCGGACCCGTCGACCGCCGGTCGGTCCTCGACGGGCCGCCGGCCCCGGCGCCACGAACGCTGGTCGAGGTGTTCGACGCGACGCGCCGTGCCTGGCCGACCAACGTCGCGCTCGAGGACCACACCCGGTGCCTCACCTACGACGAAGCCTGGGAGCGCGCCGGCGCGCTGGCCGAGGAACTGGCCGCCCTGGGCATCGGGGTGGGGGACCGGGTCGGGATCCATGTCCAAAGCGGAACGGTCGAGCTCTACCTGGCGGTCCTGGGCGTGCTGCGCAGCGGGGCCGCGTACGTGCCGGTCGAGGCCGAGGACCCCGACCGGCGGGCCGCCACGGTCTTCGCCGAGGCCGACGTGGCAGCGGTGGTGGGCCCCCACGGGGTGCGAGTGCGCCATCGCGGCCGGGGGCGCCAGGGCCCGCCCGGGATCGACGACGACTGCTGGGTGATCTTCACCTCGGGCTCCACCGGCACCCCCAAGGGGGTGGCGGTCCGGCACCGCTCGGCGGCGGCGTTCGTCGACGCCGAGGCGCACTTCCTGCGGGTGCTCCCGACCGACCGGGTCCTGGGCGGACTGTCGGTGGCCTTCGACGCCAGCTGCGAGGAGATGTGGCTCGCCTGGCGCAACGGCGCCGCCCTGGTCGCCTGCCCGCGCTCGGTGGTCCGAGCCGGCGGCGACCTCGGCGCGTGGCTGGCGGCACAGCGCGTGTCGGTGCTCTCGACCGTGCCCAGCCTCGCGGCACTGCTGGACCCCGAGGCCCTGAGCGGCGTGCGGCTCGTGGTGCTCGGCGGGGAGGCGTGCCCGGAGCAGTTGGGATGGCGCTTGGCCGATGGCGGGCGGGAGGTCTGGAACACCTACGGCCCCACCGAGTCCACGGTCGTCTCAGCGGCCGCTCGGGTCACACCGGGCGAGCCGATCCTCATCGGCCAGCCGCTCGCCGGTGAGCGGCTGGCGGTGGTCGACGACGCCGGCCGGCCGGTGGAAGCTGGCGAGCCCGGCGAGCTGGTGATCGCCGGGGTCGGGCTCGGCCGCTACCTCGACCGGCGCCTCGACGCGGCCCGCTACGCGCCGCTCCCGTCGCTCGGGTGGGGGCGGGCCTATCGGACCGGCGATCGGGCCCGCCTGGTCTCAGGAGGCATCGCGTTCCTGGGGCGGGCGGACGACCAGGTCAAGCTGTCGGGGCGGCGGATCGAGCTGGGTGAGGTCGACCGGCACCTCGCTGCTGCCCCCGGCGTCCGTTCCGCCGCGGCTGCCGTGCGGACGACGCCGGCGGGGAACTCGATGCTGGTCGGCTACGTCACCGGCGCCCCCGACCCCGACGAGGTCCGCCGCTTCGTGGCCGAGCGGCTGCCCGCCGGCGTGGTTCCGGCAATCGTGGTGCTCGATCAGCTCCCGACCACGACCGCGGGCAAGGTGGACCGAGAGGCGTTGCCCTGGCCGCCCCCGGGGGCCGAGGCCGGTTCCCGCCCGGCAGGGCGCGGCACCAGGGCCTGGCTGGCGGAGCGGTGGGCCGAGCAGCTCGGAGAGGTCCCCATCGACGACCAGTCCGACTTCTTCGAGCTCGGCGGGACCTCGATGGCGGCCGCCAAGCTGGTGTCGGCCCTGCGGGCCCGCTTCCCTGCCCTCGCGGTGGCCGACCTCTACCAGCACCGTCGCTTGGGGGACCTGGCCGATCACCTGGAGCGGCTGTCGCAGGTCAGCGCGACCGCCACCGACTCGCTCGCCCACGGCCGCCGCTTCGCGGCCGGCCAGCTGGCCGGGGTGGCGGCCCTGTTCGTCCTCGACGCGCTGGGCTGGGTGCTGGCCGTGCTCGCCTTCGATCAGCTGCTCGGGGTCGGGCTGCGGGTGGGGTGGGTCCCGCTGGTCTTGGCCTGGGCCCTGCTCGAGACCGCGCCAGGCAACGCGCTCGTGGTCGTCGGCTGCCGCCGCCTCCTGCTCCGTGACCTCTCGCCCGGCCGGTACCCGCGGGACGGCTGGCTGGCCTGGCGGATCTGGTTCGTCGAGCGGCTGGCCGACCGCCACCACCTGGAGGAGCTCGAAGGCACCCCGATGGCGGCTCGCTACGCCCGGTTGCTCGGCGTCCCGGTCGGGCGAGGTGCTTGCCTGGGCACCCTGCCGTCGCCGGCTTGCCTGGTGACCATCGGTGCCGGGGCCACCCTCGAGGCCGACGTCGACCTGTACGGCTGGGTGGTCGAGGGCAGCGAACTCGTGGTGGGCACCATCGAGATCGGGCCAGGGGCCCGGGTGGGCACGAGGGCCGCCCTCATGCCCGGGGCCCGGGTCGGAGCCGACGCGGAGATCGAGCCGGGGAGCGTGGTCAGCGCGACGGTGCCGGCCGGCGAGCGCTGGTCGGGCGTGCCCGCTCGACCCGACGGCCGGAGCCGCCAGGGCTGGCCACCGGCCCGGGAGCCGGCGCCTCCCAGCCGCTGGTGGAGCCTCGCCTACCTGGGAGCCATGGCCCTCATCGCCCTGGTGCCGTTGGTCTCGGCAGTCCCCGGGCTGGTGCTCCTCGACCGGCTGGGCGGCTTCCAGTCCTGGCCGCAGGCGGTGCGGCTGGCACTCGAATGGTCACCGGTGCTGGCGGCAGTGTTCCTCGCCGCCTACGCCCTCGTGGTCGGCCTGGGATGCCGGTGGGTGGCGCACCTCATCCAGCCCGGCTGGCACCCGGCCACCAGCTGGACGTCCTGGGCCCTGTGGGTCCACGGTTCGCTGCTCGAGGCCACCCACGTCGTGCTGTTCCCCCTCTACTCGACGGTCTACACCCGGTGGTGGCTCCGGCTGCTCGGGGTCCGGGTCGGGCGGCGCAGCGAAGTCTGCACTGCGGTCGGGGTGAGCCGGTTGGTCGAGATCGGCGAGACCAGCTTCCTCACCGACGACGTGGTCTTCGCCTGCTCACGGGCCGGCTGGGGCTGGCTCGAGGTGCGACCGAGCGAGGTGGCCAGCCGGAGCTTCGTCGGCAACAGCGCGATCTTGCGCCCGTCGACCCGGTTGGGGGAGGGGACCTTGGTGGGCGTGCTCTCGGTCCCGCCGCTGCGGTGCGAGGCGGGGACCTCGTGGTTGGGTGCACCGTCGTTCGAGCTGCCCCGGGTGGTCGAGCCAGCCGACCCGAAGCGGACGACCGATCCACCCGGAGCCGTGGTGCTGGCCCGCGGTCTCGTCGAGATCGTCCGGGTCCTCCTGCCGGCCACGCTGTCGCTGTGCCTCGGCGCGGCGGTCCTGGGCTCGCTCGAGGTCCTGGCCACCCGGGCCGGGTGGGCAGGGCTGGTGGTTGGCGCACCGGTCGTGGTGGTACTGGCCGCGCTGGCGGCAGGGGCCCTGACCGTCGCCGCCAAGTGGGTCGTGATCGGCCGGTACGAGCCTGGCGAGCACCCCTTGTGGTCCACCTTCGTGTGGCGAGACGAGATCGTCAACTCCCTCCACGAGCAGCTGGCAGGGGCCTGGCTGCTCACGGCGGCCCTGGCCACGCCGATCATGAACGCGTACCTCCGGGCCATGGGGGCTGCCGTCGGCCCCGAGGCCTGGGTCGAGACGCTCTCGGTGACCGAGTTCGACCTGGTCGACGTGGGCCGCGGGGTCGCGATCAACCGAGGGGCGTGCATCGAGACCCACCTGTTCCACGACCGACTGATGCGCCTCGGACCGGCCAGATTGGCCGAGGGCGTGACCCTTGGCCCCCACGCGGTCGTCCTGCTCGACGCCGAGGTCGGCGCCGGTGCCAGCGTCGGGGCCCGTTCGGTGGTCCTGCGGGCCGAGCGGCTCCCGGCGGGCACCCGGTGGCTGGGGATCCCGGTCCGAGTCGAGTGAGCCCGATGGGGCTGCCACGGCTGGTGCTCCTCGACGCCCGCTGCCGTGGTCTCGACCCGGCCGGCTTGCGCCGGTGGGCCCGGGAGGTGAGCGCCACGAGGGAGGGCCGTTCCAGTCGCTCCTACCGCTACCCGCTCGCGCTGGTCGGGTGGCATCACCGGCCACTCGGTGTGGATCTCGAGCGGGTCGAGCCCTGTGAGCCGTCGTTCGCCGAGCTGATCTGCACGCCTTGGGAGCGGGCGCTGCTGGCCGGGGCAGCCGATCCGGACCGCTTCCTCGCGTCGCTGTGGTCGTCCAAGGAAGCCCTGGCCAAGCTGCTGGGCGACCCGCTGCACTCGGTCCCGAGCCAGGTTCCCTCGCCGCTCTCGTGGCCCGATGACCACCACAGAGCGCTCCGGGCGGCGCCGGTCGCGCTGCCCGACGGCTTCGTCGGGTGGGCCTGCTGGCGAGCCACGCCACCGCAGCGCCCCGACCCGGCGCTGGTCTTGCGTCCGGCGTTGGCCGAGGCCGAGTGGCCGGTCCGTCAACCGGCAGGCGTGGCGGCGGCGTCGACCCAGCGCTGGCCGTCCCAGCGAACCGAGGCCACCCATCCCCCCCCGTCCCAGTAGGCGAGCACGCCGGCGTCACCCACCACCGGGTACCAACCGGGAGCCCTCCCGGCCGGAGGCACCACCACCGCGCTGGCCTGGAACCTGGGCAGGGCCCCTCCCTCCTCGGCCAGCACCGCGCCGCGCCAAGTCTCGGCGGTGGCCGGGAAGGTCGGCACCGGCGCTCCTCGCGCACCGGCGTGTCCCTCTCGCCGGCGCCGGCGAACCCGCAGCGCCAGGACCACGCCGAGGAGCGCCGCGATCAGCAGCCCGGCACCGATGTCGATCAGGTCGCGGGGGTTGAGGCCCCAGGACTCGGGGAACCCGGGCAGCGGTTGGCCGGTGGCGAGCGGCCGGTGGTGCGCCGGGCGGGTGGCTGCGGCCGCACCCCCCGGCAAGACGAACGCGCTGAGTGAGATCAGCGGCAGGACGATCCGGGTGGCGGTCCGATGGCACACAGCGCCCCTCCCTGGCGACGACGGCGAGCTTTGCAGGCCACGGAGGCGGTGGCGCGGATGCCCCCGGCCGGGCAGCCCAGCGGCGCTCCGACCACTCTGAGTGGTCACAGTCGAGGCCCCGGGCGCCCCGGTGTTCTGGTACGAAGGGGCCATGAGCCTCCCGACTGCCACCCTGGGCCGCACCGGCCTCACCGTCACCACGCTCGGCTACGGGGCGATGGAGCTCCGGGGCCCGGCCGGGGGCCGAGGTCGGGAGATCGACGACGCGACTGCGGGCCGGATCCTCAACGCGGTGCTCGACGCTGGGATCTCGCTCATCGACACCTCACCGGATTACGGACGCTCCGAGGAGCTCATCGGCACCTACCTGGCTGCCCGGCGGGACGAGTTCGTGCTCACCACCAAGTGCGGGTGCCCGGTCAGCCCGGACGGGCGCCCGACCTCGGGCGAGCACGTCTTCAGCCGCGAGAACGTCCGAGCCGGGGTCGAGCAGAGCCTGCGCAGGATGCGCACCGACCACCTCGACGCGGTGCAGTTCCACCTCAGCCCGTCGTGGAGCACGTTGATGGCGCACGACTCGGTGGCCGAGCTCCAGGACCTCCAGCGCGAGGGGAAGGTCCGGTTCATCGGCATGTCCGGGACGCTCCCTGCCATCGAGGAGCACATCGCGACCGGCATCTTCGACGTCTTCCAGATCCCCTACTCGGCGCTCGAGCGCGACCACGAGGAGATCATCAGTCGAGCCGCCCGGGCCGGGGCCGGGACGATCATCCGCGGCGGGGTGGCCAGGGGCGCGCCGGTGGCCGACCCCGAACGGATCAGGCGGCTGCCCGGGCGCTTCGCTGAGGCCTACGCGGCCCGGCGCGAGCGGTTCGAGCGGGCCAGGTTGGCCGAGCTGGCTGAAGGGATGACGCCGATGGAGTTCATGCTCCGTTTCACCATCAGCCACCCCGACCTGCACACCACCATCGTGGGCACGGCCAACCCCGAGCACCTGGCGGCGAACCTTGAGGCGGCGGCCAAGGGCCCGCTGCCCGACGACCTGTACCAGGAGGCCAAGCGCCGGCTGGCCGCGGCCTGATGGCCGCGAGGCCAGCTGGGTAGCGTTGGGGGTCGGCCGCCATCGGGGTACCGGTCGTGGGTGGCGGCGGGGGTGGGAGCCATGGACTCTCCGCAGTGGAGCGTCGCCGAGGTGGTGCGGTCACAGGCACGCGAGCGTCCCGACCAACCCGCCATCACCACCCGAGACGAGGTGATCAGCTGGCGGGAACTGGAGCTTCGGGCCAACAAGGTCGCGGCGGGGCTGGCTGCAGGTGGCGTGGAGCCGGGCGAGCGGGTGGCCTTCGTCGGGAAGAGCTCGCCGGCCTACTTCGAGCTGTTGTTCGGGGCGGCGAAGCTCGGCGCGGTGGTGGTGGCAGTCAACTGGCGCCTCCACCCGGGCGAGATGGCCCTCATCGTCCGCGATGCCGGGGCCCGCGTGCTCGTGATCGACGCCGAGCTGGGAGTGCCCGAGGAGCTGGTCGCCTCGGTGCGCACCACGGTGGTGGTCGGTGGCTCGCCGGCCGCCGGCCTCCAGGCCTACGCCGACTGGCTCGCCGGACCGCCAGCGCCTGACCCGGGGCACCGGGGGCGCCCCGAGGAGGTGGCGCTGCAGCTGTACACCTCGGGAACCACCGGGCTGCCCAAGGGGGCGATGTTGACCAACGCCAGCATGGGCTTCTTGGCCGGGGTGGCGGGCTCCATGTTCGGCATCGACGCGAACTCGGTGAGCCTGGTGGTGCTGCCCACCTTCCACATCGGGGGGGGCCGGCTACGCCCTGGTCGGGATGACCCAGGGGTGCCACACCGTGGTGTTGCGGGACTTCGACCCGCCCGAGGTCCTCGACGCGCTCCGGCGCTACCGGGTGACCAACGCCTTCTTCGTGCCCGCCATGCTGGCCGCGCTGTGCGCGGTGCCCGGGGCGGCGGACCACGACTACGGGTCGTTGCGTTCCATCATCTACGGCGCGTCCCCGATCACCGAGGAGGCGCTGCGCCGAGCGATGGCCACCTTCCGATGCCCCTTCATCCAGGTGTACGGCATGACCGAGACGTCCGGGGCGATCACCCAGCTGCCGGCGGCCGACCACGACCCCGGCGGCAGCCGAGCCCACCTCCTGCGATCGGCCGGCAAGCCGTTCGACTGGGTGGAGCTCAAGATCGTCGACCCGGCGAGCGGCGCGGAGCTGCCAGCGGGCTCGGTGGGGGAGCTGTGGACCCGCTCGCCCCAGAACATGGCCGGGTACTGGAACAACCCGGCGGCGACCGAGGAGACCATCACCAAAGACGGCTGGCTCAAGACCGGCGACGCCGGCTACCTCGACGAGGAGGGGTACTTGTTCTTGACCGACCGGGTGAAGGACATGATCGTGACCGGAGGCGAGAACGTCTACCCGATCGAGGTCGAGAACGTGCTGGCCGAGCATCCCAAGGTGGCCGACGTCGCAGTCATCGGCGTGCCCGACGAGCGGTGGGGCGAGACGGTGAAGGCAGTCGTGGTTCCGGCGCCGGGTGCCGCGCTCGACGCGGCCGAGCTGATCGAGTTCGCCCGGCAGCGGATCGCGCACTTCAAGTGCCCGACCTCGGTCGATTTCGTCGACGCGTTGCCACGCAATCCCTCGGGCAAGATCCTCAAGCGGGAGTTGCGCGAGCCCTACTGGCAGGGGATGGACCGAAGAGTCGGCTGACCGGGGCACCGGTAACATCGCCGCGGTGGACCACAGGGCCGAGTGGGAAGCGGGCTACGCCCGGTCGCCGCTCCGAGACGTGCCCTTCGAGACCATCTCGGGCATCCCCCTTGCGCCGGTCTACGGACCCGACGACGGCGAGTTCCCCGGCGTATGGCCCTACACCAGGGGGCCGTACCCCTCCATGTACCGCTCGCGTCTGTGGACCATGCGCCAGTTCGCCGGGTTCGGGACGGCGCGCGACACCAACCGTCGGTTCAAGGAGCTGCTGGCCGCTGGCGGCAATGGGCTGTCCACCGCCTTCGACATGCCCACGCTGCTCGGCCGGGACTCCGATGACCCGCTGGCCAAGGGCGAGGTGGGCCGGGCCGGGGTGGCGATCGACACCCAGGACGACATGGCGGTGCTGTTCGAGGGGATCCCGCTTGGTTCGGTGAGCACGTCGATGACCATCAACTCGGCCGCGGCGGTGCTGATGGCCATGTACATCGGGGTTGCCGACGCCACCGGGGTCGATCGGGCCGCGTTGTCCGGCACCATCCAGAACGACATCTTGAAGGAGTACCAGGCGCAGAAGGAGTACGTCTTTCCGCCGCGCCCGAGCGTGCGCCTGGCCGCCGACCTCATCGCCTTCTGCGCCGCCGAGCTGCCCCGGTGGCACCCGGTCTCGGTCTCCGGCTACCACATCCGCGAGGCCGGCTCCACGGCCGTCCAGGAGCTGGCCTTCACCCTGGCCAACGGGTTCGCCTATGTCGAGGCGGCCCGGGGAGAGGGCCTGGCGATCGACGAGTTCGCGCCCCGCCTCAGTTTCTTCTTCAACGCCCACATCGACTTCTTCGAGGAGATCGCCAAGTACCGGGCGGCCCGCCGCATCTGGGCTCGCTGGCTGCGCGACCGCTATGGCGCCTCCGACCCACGGTCGATGCAGCTGCGGTTCCACACCCAGACCGCCGGGGTCTCGCTCACCGCGCAACAGCCGGAGGTGAACCTGGCCCGGGTGGCCATCGAGGCGCTGGCCGGGGTGCTGGGGGGAACCCAGAGCCTCCATACCGATGCCTACGACGAGGCGCTGGCGCTGCCGACCGAGCGGGCCGCTCGCCTCGCCCTGCGGACCCAGCAGGTCATCGCCGAGGAGACCGGGGTCCCCCATGTCGCCGACCCGCTCGGCGGGTCGTGGTACGTGGAGTCGCTCACTGACGAGCTGGAGGCCCGGGCCGAGGACGTCTTCGCCCACCTGCTCGAGGCCGGCTCCGGCTCGATGCTCGATGGCGTGATCGCGTGCATCGAGGACGGCTGGTTCTGCGCCCAGATCGCCGACGCCGCCTATGAGTTCCAGACCAAGTTGGCCGATCGGCGCTGGATCCTGGTCGGGGTGAACGGGTACACCGAGGGCGACGATGACCTCCCGCCGACGCTGTACATCGATCCGGCGGTGGAGGCGGCACAGCTCGAGAGCCTGGCCCGGGTCCGTCGGGCCCGTGACGACGACCGGGTCCGCCGCTGCCTCGAACGCCTGCGGCGCGATGCCGCCGATCCGACCGTGAACCTGATGCCGGCGCTGATCGAGGCGGCTGCGGCCCGCGTCAGTGTGGGGGAGGCGATGGCCGCGCTGGGCGAGGTGTTCGGCACCTGGCTCGAGCGCTCGGCGGTGTAGTGGGGGCTGGATCCCCTATCCGGGTCCTGCTGGCCAAGGTTGGGTTGGACGGCCACGATCGAGGCCTGCGGGTGGTGGCCCGGGTGCTGAGGGATGCCGGGTTCGAGGTGATCTACGCCGGCCTCCGCCAGACTCCCGAGACCCTGGCTGCGGCGGCGGTCCACGAAGACGTCGACGTGGTGGGGGTGTCGATGCACAACGGTGCCCACCTCACGCTGGCGCCGGCAGTGGTCGGCGCGTTGCGCGACGCCGGCCACCCGGTGCCGGTGGTGGTGGGGGGCATCGTCCCCGAGGTGGACCTGCCGGCGATGCGGGCGGCCGGGGTGGCCGCGGTGCTCGGCCCGGGGGCCTCCAACGAAGCGGTGGTGGCGGCGGTGCGCAGGGCCGCCGAGGACCCGAGCTGACCGGGCTGCGCAGCGCTGGCGCGGCTCAGCGAAAGTGGGCTGCGACCTCCTCGATGAACAGGTCGCAGGTGTCCTTTCGGCGTTCGAGCGAGCCCAGGGTGAAGTCCGGGATGATCAGCTCGTCGGCCCCGGCGTCCCGGTACCGGCCGACGATGTCCACCACCTCGCTCGGCGTTCCCACGATGGCCGGCTGGCCGCCCATCCCCCCGCGCCGCTCGGCCAGCCACGACTCGTCGGTGGAGAGGAACAAGAGGGCCTGGGTCGACACCGACACCGCGCTGGCCGGCCGGCCGACGTCCTCCAGGTGACGCCGGAGGACCCCGACTTTGTGCGCGAGGACCTCCGGGGTGGTCCAAGAGTTCCACTGGTCGGCGAAGCGAGCCGCGATCCGCATGGTCCGGCGCTCCCCGCCGCCACCGATCAACAAGGGGAGAGGCTGCTGGAGCGGTGGCGGCTGGTTGGGGGCGTTGGTCACGGTGAAGTACGAGCCGCTGACGGTGGTCCGGGGTTGGCGCAGCATCGACCAGAGGATCTCGACTGCCTCCTCGAAGCGGTCCAGGCGCTCGCGGACCGTACCGAGTGGGATCCCGTAGGCGGCGTGCTCGTTCTCCTGCCACCCGGCACCCACCCCCAGCACGAGGCGCCCGTTGCTGACCCGGTCGAGCGCACTGGCCATCTTGGCCAGCACCGCCGGGTGGCGATAGGTGACGCTGGTCACCAGCGGAGCGAGGCGGAGCCTGGGCACCGACGCCGCCAGCGCGCTGAGGACGACCCAGCACTCCAAGGTGTCGCCGTCGGCCGGCTCTGCACCGGGCGCGTTGGGCATGAAGTGGTCGGCGAAGAAGACGCTGTCCCAGCCGGTGGCCTCGCAGTGGGAGACCAACTCCACGATCTCGTCGTAGGGCCGCATCGGAGACGGCCAGATGCCAAAGCGCATGGGCTGTTCCTAGGGCATGGGGGAGCCCCGGGCAACTCCGCCCAAGACCCGGTCGGGGCCAGCGTCCGAGGCTGGCCATGGTGGCCGCAGCCGCCGGGACCGCTAGGTTGCGGCAGCGTTCCAGCGCACGGAGCACGGGAGGCCGAGGTGGTCGAGGGGATGGAACTGGCCGGCCGGGTGGCCGTGGTGACCGGGGCCAGCCGGGGGATCGGGCGGGCAGTTGCCGAGGGCCTGGCCGCGGCCGGGGCGGACGTAGTGGTGGCCAGCCGCAAGCTCGAGGCCTGCCAGGTGGCGGCAGAGAAGATCGAGGCCGCGACCGGACGTCGGGCCCTGGCGGTCTCGTGCAACGTCAGCCACTGGGACCAGTGCGAGCAGCTGGTCGAGGAGACCTACCGCACCTTCGGTCACTGCGAGGTCCTGGTCAACAACGCCGGCCTGTCACCCCTCTACCCCGACCTGGCCTCGGTCACCGAGGAGCTCTACGACAAGACCCACGCGGTGAACGCCAAGGGTCCGTTCCGGCTCGGTGCGTTGTTCGGGTCGAGGATGCACGCCGATCGGGGGGGATCGATCATCAACGTGAGCTCGGTCGCAGCCTGGCGCCCCGGCCCTGGTGACCTTCCCTACGCGATGGCCAAAGCCGGGCTCAACGCGCTGACCCTCGGGCTCGCCGGCGCCTTCGCCCCCCGTGTCCGGGCCAACACGGTGGTGCCCGGGCCCTTCGACACCGACGTGGCCAAGGCCTGGCCGCCCGGGGCCATCGAGGCGTTGGGCCGGGCCAACCCGATGGGGCGGATCGGACGGCCCGAGGACCTGGTCGGGCTGTGCGTGTTCTTGGCCAGTGACGCCTCCAGCTACGTGAACGGCGCCCAGATCCTCGTCGACGGGGGCGCGGCTCGCCACCTGTGAGCTGGCACGGCGCTTGAACGCCCTGGCCGGGGCGGCGACAGTAGGGGGGTGTCCGAGCCGTTCGATCCAGGCCGGCAGCGCGTCGAGACGCTCTCTTTGGACCGGCCCACCCTCGAGCAGGTCGCCCACGTGGCGACCGAGGCCTTCGTCGACGACCCGTTCTTCGTGTTCCTGAGCCCCAACCGGCGCCTGCGGCGCCGCGGCCTGCACATCTACTTTCGGGGGGCGGTTGGCTGCCTCGGCGAGCGCGGCGTGGTGCTCGGGGTGCGCGGCGAGGGCGGGCGGCTGGTCGGGGTGGCGGCGTTCGTCAAGCCCGACGGCTACCCGCTGCCGGTCTCAGCCCAGCTCCGCCAGGCGTTGGCCGCGCTGTGGGCGCTGCTGCCGCGGCCCCCCGCCCTGGTCGACGGGAGCCGCTACCTGTGGGCGATCGACAAGGCCCACCCGCGTGAACGACTGTGGTATCTCGAGCTGCTGGCAGTTGACCCTTCCCTCCAGCGCCGGGGGATCGGCGGGGCGCTGCAGGAGCACCTCTACCAGCAGGCCGATCGGGACCAGCTGCCGAGCTACCTCGAGACCCAGAAGGAAGAGAACCTCGCCTACTACCGGCGCTTCGGCTACGAGCTGGTGTCCGAGCTGCGGCCGGTGCGACGGGGACCCCCGTTGTGGACGATGCGGCGGGAGCCTCGACCGGCCAGCTAACCGGACGCGGTGCCGGGCTCGCCGGTTCCGGACTGCCCGGGCCCGGGCCGGACTAGGGTGAGGCGACTCCGCCGGGGAGCCAGCTATGACCACTTCGCCCCGATCCCGCCTCGCTCTGGCGCTGCTCGCCTCCACGCTGGCCGCGCTGTCCCTCGCCATGGCGAGCTGGGCCGGTGGGCCGGCCGGGGCGTCGACCCGTGGGGCCCTCGGGCTGGCCAAGAGCCGCTTGTTGCGGCTGTCCGACCTGCCGGCCGGGTGGAAGGCGGTGACCGGCGTGACGACCGGCGGCGGTGGCCCGTTTCCCGGCGCCGGTCAGCTCGCCCGCTGCATCGGCGTGCCGGCGTCGGTGATCACCGCCAAACCGCCGGAGGCTGACAGCCCGGACTTCCAGAACAAAGACGGCTCACTCGGGGTTCAAGACAGCGTCTCGGTCTTTTCGAGCGCCGGGCTCGCGACCGCCGAGCTCCACGCGATCGCCGACGCCAAGACGCCCTCGTGCATGGCAGCGTTCGCGAACACCCCGACCTTCAAGGCCAAGCTGCTCGGATCGGCCGGCCAGGGAGCGACGATCGGGACGATCTCGGTGGCCCCGCTCCCCTCCGGGCCCTCCGGCCTCGGGGCGGCCGGGTTCACCATCTCGGTGCCGGTCCATGCCGGCCGGTCGACGGTCACCTCGGTGCTCACCGAGGTGTTCGCGGTCCGGGGCCGCCTCGGGGTGCAGGTCACCTTCGACTCCTACGACGCCGCCTTCCCGGCGGCGCTGGCGAGGCGCCTGGTGGGGACGGCCGAGCGGCGGCTGTAGCGGGGGTCAGTGCCCCTCGGACCGGGAGCGCCGGGAGGTGATCCGGGCCCGACCGAGCCACACCACGCCGGTCAGGGCGAGCACGCCACAGATCGGCACCACCACGACCGCGGCGTGGTTGTGTGCCCGCAGGGCGAAGGTGATGCCCACGATGGCCAACGTCACCACCAGGACCTCTGGCGTGTCACCAACCAGGAAGTCCCACACCGCGAGGCCGGCGCGGGCCACCCACCGCAGGACCACCCTCACGTGGGCACCGGGTCCCGTTCCCGCGACGCCGGGGCCGATCGCCTGGTCCGCCGCGTGATCCCGATGAGCACCATGGTGAGCACCGCGAAGCCGGCCACCAGCACCACCAAGGTGGCGTCGGATCCGGGCCAGCGCACCCCGGCGCCCTCGCCGACCCAGAAGATGCCGAAGCTGGTCAACATGACCCCGACCACCGTCTTGAGGAGGTTCTCGGGGACCTCGGAGAGCTGGCGGACGACCAGCGCCCCGACCCCGGCCACGAGGAGGGCGGCGGCGCCGGCAGCGGCAGCGGCCCACCCGATCCGGTGCTGGCTCGCGCCCAGGCCGATGACGATGAGCACGACCTCCATGCCTTCGACGAACACGCCCTTGAACGCGACCACGAAACCCTGGGCCGCGCTCCTCCTGGCTTCCTGCTCGGCGGTGAGCGAACGCACCGTGGAGCGGAAGATGGCGTCCTCGTCGTGCAGGGCGATGAAGCCGGCCGATCGCAGGATCGCCTTGCGGAGCCAGGACAGTCCGAGCAGGAGCAGGATCGTGCCGGCAACCACTCGGAGGGTGTCGATCGGGGTGTAGTCGACCAGCGCCACGCCGCCCCCACCGACCAGGACGCCCAGCACCGCCAGGGCAGCCAGCGCGCCCCGCAGGGCGCTCCGCCAGCCCCGGGTGGTGCCGACCGCGACCACGATGGTGAGTGCCTCGACCATCTCGACCAGGCTGGCGGCGAACACCGCGATGAGCAGCCCGACGAGCGAGGTCGTCGCCGGCGAGGTCGCTCCGAGGATCACCCGCTCCCCCCGTTCCGTGGCGTGGGCTGGCGAGCGCTCCCGCTCGGCCCCCGCCCAGTCCGCACGCAGTGGATGTGTACACCCGCCGATCGCTCGAGAACAAGTTCACGAGCTGCTCTGGCCACGGCCCCCGCAGCTGGTTCTGGAGGTGCCATCGGACCCGACCCTACCGTCCCCGTTGCCGCCGGAGCAGCCTCGCCGGATCTGCTCGACCCACAGGCGCCGTCCGACGCTCGGCGAACAGCCGCTCGTAGGCGTCGACGACCTGGGCGATCGAGTGCGACTGCCGCACCCGGTCCAGCGCGACCCGTCGCAGCTCGTCCCGTTGGCCGGGATCGCCAAGGAGCCGGCCGATGGCCTCGGCGAGGTCGTCGGGCGAGTTGGAGGCAGGAACGACGCCGGCACCCCCCCCAAGCAGGTCGCCGCCGGCGCTCAGCGGCGCGACGCAGGGCACCCCGCAGGCCATGGCCTCCAGGAGCACGTTCGGCATCCCCTCGCGGTGGGAGGCCAGGCAGAACAGGTCGGCGGCCGCCAGGTACGGGCGGACGTCGGTCTGCGGCCCGGCGAAGCGCACCTGGCCGTGCAGCCCCGCTGCGTGGACCAGCCGTTCCAGCTCGCCCACGTAGAGGCGGTCCGCCGCCTCGACCGGTCCACCCACCAGCACCAAGGTGGCCACCGTGCCACGGTCCCGGAGCCGTCCGAGCGCCAGGAGGAGCCGATCGGTTCCCTTGCGGGGCTGGAGGTGCCCGATCGAGACGATGACCGGCTCGGACCCAAGACCAAGGGTGGTGCGCGCCGCGGCGCGCTCGTTCGGCGTTGGCGGGCCGAACCGCTTGGGATCGACCGGGACCGCGATGGTGGCGGCGTTCGGCAGACCCAGCGCGGCCAGCTCGGTCGCCATCGCCTCGGTCAGCACCACCTGCGCGCTCGGGCGGAGGGCCCGTCGTCTGAGGCGGCCCTTGGCGCCGGCGAGCGACCGGGTGGCGTCGCCCGCGGTGACCCAGGTGAACACCGAGACCCGGGCGAGCCCGGCGGCCCACGCGCACAGCGCGTAATCGGCGTCCATGAGGATGCTCAGCGCGTCGATCCGTCGTCGCCGGACCGCCAGCCACCACCACAGCCGGGCCAGCACGATCGCCTTGGCCAGGTTCCCACGGCTCGGCGGTCCCATCCGCCGCACCTCGACCCCGTCGATGCGCTCGTGAGGCGGGCTGGCTGGCACCCGCCGGGTCACGACCGTGACCTCCCAGCCCCGGTTGGCCAGCTCGATCGCGTGCAGCCGGGCCTGGGTGGTGGTCCCGCCGAGCGCTGGCAGGTAGTCGGGCACCGCCAGGACGAGCGTTCGGCGCCGGGCCCCCACGACGTCCGGCGGTCCGAGATCCCGGGGGACCGGGCTGGTCGGGGGGGTCGTGGGCACCGGCCAGACCCTAGGGCCGGGCCGCGCCGCGCGGTCCGATGGGCGCGCCGCGCTGGTGGTGGTCGAAGATGGTGCGCGTGGCGCGGCGGTCCTGGCGACCGCCCCGAACCCCGAGGAGCCGCCATGTCCCCGTTGTCCACTCTGGAGCGCAGCGTGCGCGGCCGGACGGTGCTCGTCACCGGAGCCGGCAGCGGGATCGGCCGAGCCACCGCGGCACTGTTCGCCGACCAAGGGGCCTCGGTGGCGGTCCTCGACATCGACGGCGACCGGGTGGCGGCGGTGGTCGGCGAGATCACAGGGGCCGGGGGCACCGCGGCCGGCTGGACGGTGGACGTGGCCGACCGGGTCCAGCTCCGAGACGTGGTGGGCGAGGTCGCCGAGACCTTCGGGGGGCTCGACATCGTGGTCAGCAACGCCGGCATCGCGGTTGCGACCCCGGTCGACTGCCCGGAGGAGGAGTTCGAGGCGGCCTGGGAGCGCACGGTCGCGGTCAACCTGCATGCTCCGGCACGCCTGATCCGCTACGCGGTGCCCTACCTCCAAGCCAGCGGGGCCGGGCGGGTGGTCACCGTCGCCTCGACCGAGGCAATCGTGGCCACCGCCGGACTTCCGGCCTACACCGCCACCAAGCACGGAGTGGTCGGGCTGACCAAGAGCCTGGCGGTGGAGCTCGGGCCCCGCGGGGTGACCGTGAACTGCGTGTGCCCGGGGCCGATCCTGACCGCGATGACCGAGGGCATCCCCGAGGACCGACGGGCGACGTACGCTCGTCGTCGGGTGGCGCTGCGCCGGTACGGGACAGCCGAGGAGGTGGCGCAGGTGATCCTGTCGCTCGCCCTGCCGTCGTCGAGCTACGTGACCGGGGCCGTCGTCGTGGTCGACGGCGGCATGTCGGTCCGCCACACCTGATGGGGCGGGCCGGCATGGCACGCCGGGGCCCTCTGGCAGGCTGTGGGGTCGTGGAGCGTCCCAGGGCGCGGCGAACCCATGCTGGTGGGCGTGGCCTGCTGGCCGAGGGAGACGGGGAGTGGTGACCAGCGCCCCCAACATCGTGGTGGTGATGTCGGACCAGCACCGGGCCGACATGCTGGGGTGTGCCGGAGACCACAGCGTGGCCACCCCGGCCATCGACGCGCTGGCCGCCTCGGGCGTGCGCTTCTCCAGGGTCTCCTGCCAGGGTCCGCTGTGCATGCCGTCGCGGGCGTCGTTCCTCACCGAGCGCTACGTCCGAGACCACGGCGTGTACACGAACTGGTCGGAGGTCTCCGACGGCTGGCCGACGTACCTGTGGTGCCTGCGGGAGGCCGGGTACCACACGGTGCATCTCGGGAAGGCGCACTTGTACCGCGACGAGCTGACCGGGGCTCGCCACGTCGACGAGCTGGCGTGGCGGCTGCGAGCACTCGGGTTCTGCGAGGTGGTCGAGACCGGCGACAAGTTCCTGGGCGAGGTCGCCACCCGCTACAGCGACCATCTGGCGGCCTCTGGCCTCCTCGATGCCTACCGCCGGTTCATCGCCGAGCGCAGCTACCAGGGGGAGGCCGAGACCGGTCGCAATGCCACCAAATCGGTGCCGATGTGGGACGCCACCCCGGCCCCACTCCCGTTGGCAAGCTACGTCGACGTCTGGCACGGGGCCCTGGCCACCGAGTGGATCCTCTCCTACGACAAGGACCAGCCGTTCTTCCTCTTCGTCGGCTTCCCTGGTCCCCACGACCCCTGGGATGCCCCGGCCGAAGCCTTGGCCCGCTACCAGGACGTGGACATCTCGATGCCGGCGTCGACGGCACGGCCCCAGCTCGAGGGGACGGGTCGCTACCGGGCGCTGCTCGAGTCCTTCCTGTGGCTCTCGGACTCGGCCACCATGACCACCGATGCGATCAGATCGATGCGGCGGTCCTACGCCGCCGACATCACCGTGATCGACCAGGCAGTCGGGGAGATGGTGGCCGCGTTGGAGGCCCGGTCCCTCCTGGAGGACACCTGGTTCCTCTACACCACCGACCACGGGGAGATGGCCGGCAGCCATGGGCTCTTGTCCAAGTGCGTCCTGTACGAGCCGGCGGTCCGGGTCCCCCTGGTGGTTCGCCCTCCGGGGGGCTGCGCCCCCCGGGTGGTGGGGACCCTGGTCGAGCAGCTCGACGTGCCGGCGACGGTGCGCGAGCTGGCCGGGGCCCCGCCGCTGCCCGGGAGCGAGGGCCGTTCGCTGCTGGCCCACCTCGAGGGTGGGTCCTCCCCGCCCCGGCGGGTCGCGGTGTCGGAGAACTGGGGGTTCGCGTCCTTCGAGACCGATCGGTACCGGCTGGTGGTCGACGAGGACGCCGGCACGCCCTGCCAGCTGTTCGACCTCGACCAGGACCCGACCGAGGACGTCAACCTGGTGGCCGACCCCGCGCTCTCCGAGGTGCTCGAGGAGCTGATGGAGGAGCTCGTTCGGCCGTTCCTGGCCATCCCCCCGGCTCGACCGGTGCCGAGCCTGTTCACCGGGTGAGCGCTCGCGTGGCGCGTTGCGCTGGGTACATTCGGCCAATGCCATCGACCAGCGCCAATGGGATCACGATCGAGTACGAGAGCATCGGGGAGGAGAGCCGCCCGCCGTTGCTGCTGGTGGCCGGCCTCGGCGCCCAGCTCATCTCGTGGGACGACGAGCTGGTCGGGCTCTTGGTCGATCGAGGCTTTCGCGTCATCCGCTACGACAACCGCGATGTCGGCCGGTCGACCTGGTTCGACGGTCTGGGCGTTCCCAACGCGCTCGACGTGCTGTCGGGGACAGCCACCGCGCCCTACCTCATCGCGGACATGGCCGATGACGCGGCTGGGCTCCTGGACGCGCTCGGGATCGAGCGGGCACACGTGGTCGGGGTCTCGATGGGCGGGATGATCGCCCAGAGCCTGGCGATCTGGCACCCCGACGCGGTGGCGACGCTGACCTCGATCATGTCGACGACCGGCGACCCTGCGGTGGGCGCGGCCCACGACGACGCGGTGCAGCTCCTGTTGGCCGACCCGCCCACCGACCGCGACGGAGCCATCGCGGCGGCACTCGCCGGCTGGCGGGTGGTGGGGTCCCCCGGGTACCCGGCCGACGAGGCCCGCATCGCCGCCAACGCCGCAGCCGCCTACGACCGCGCCTGGCACCCCGACGGCACTGCTCGCCAGCTGGTCGCGGTGCTGGCATCGCCCGACCGCACGCCTGACCTGCGCCGGCTGGCGGTGCCGACGCTGGTGGTCCACGGGGACGCTGACCCGCTGATCGACCCGAGCGGGGGCGAGGCCACCGCCCAGGCGATCCCCGGGGCCGAGCTGTGGATGCTTCCCGGGGTCGGCCACGACCTGCCACCCCAGCTCTTTTCGGCCCTGGCCGACCGGCTGGCCGAGCACTGTGGGCTGGCCGGCCGGTGAGGCCCTCCCGGCCGGGCGAGGACCGAGACTGAAGGGACCGACGAGACAGAAGGGACCGACGATGTCGGCGATGACCACCGTCGAGACCACCCACGGGCGGCTCCAGGGGGTCGAGGAAGGGGGAGTGCGGGTCTTCCGGGGTGTCCCCTACGCCAGTCCTCCGGTGGGCGAGCTGCGCTTCGCGGCCCCCCAGCCCCCACTCCCGTGGCCAGGCACCCGGCCGGCACTGGCGTTCGGGCCGGCGGCACCGCAGGTCCCGCCGGCCAGCCCGGTGGCCGGGGAGGTGCCGGCGGTCCAGGACGAGGACTGTCTGACCCTCAACATCTGGACCCCTGGGACCGACCAGGCCCGGCGGCCGGTGCTCGTGTGGGTGCACGGCGGTGGGTTCACCGGCGGGGCCGGCTCCCTCGCCCTCTACCACGGAGCCCGCCTGGCCGAGCGGGGCGACGTGGTGGTGGTCACCTTCAACTACCGGCTCGGGATCTTGGGGTTCTGCGCCCACCCGGGGCTTGGGAGCGACGACCCAGCATCGCCTCGGGCCAACTGGGGGCTCCTCGACCAGGTTGCGGCATTGCGATGGGTCAACGAGAACATCGCGGCCTTCGGGGGGGACCCGGACAACGTGACGGTGGTTGGCGAGTCAGCCGGCGGGATGTCGGTCTGCGACCTCATGGTGATGCCGGCCGCGGTCGGCCTCTTCCACCGGGCAGTGGTCCAGAGCGGCCCGCCAGTCGCGGTCTCGATGGCCGCGGCCGAAGCACGCACTGCTCGGTTGCTGGCGGTGCTCGGTCTGGCCCGGCCGGATGCGCTGCGGGAGGTCCCGGTCGCGGCCCTGCTCGACGCCCAGGCTCGGGTACTGGCCGGAGGCTCGGCGGCCGCGGAGGCCGACGGCGGCACCGGGGTGCCGGCCGGCCTCGCGCTGGCGCCGGTGGTCGACGGGACCAGCCTCCCCGAGGACCCGAGCGCGGTCTTCGAACGCGGCGGCTCGGCCCCGGTTCCCCTCCTCATCGGGACCAATCGGGACGAGGCCAAGCTGTTCTTGGTCGCCGATCCGCAGAACCGTCAGCCGGACGAGGCGACGGTGCGCCGGCGGCTCGACCGAGCGTTCGCAGCCGCCGGGGTGAGGCGTTCCCCCGAGCGAGTCCTCGACGCCTATCGCGCCGCTCGGTCGGCCCGGGGCGAGCCGACCGATCCTCGAGAGCTGTGGTCGGCCATCGAGACCGACCGGATCTTCCGGATCGGCTCGCTTCGGGCCGCCCAGGCCCACGCACAGGTGGCGCCGACCTACAGCTACCTGTTCACCTGGGAGTCCCCGGCCATGCACGGGGCGCTCGGAGCGTGTCACGCCCTCGAGATCCCCTTCGTCTTCGGGACCCTCGATGCCCCGGGGATGGACCGCTTCGCCGGCTCGGGCGAGGACGCGTCGGCCTTGAGCCAGGTGATGATGGACGCCTGGCTGGCCTTCGCCCGCACCGGCCGACCTGGGCACGCTGCGCTGCCCACCTGGCCCCCCTACGACTCCGGGAGGCGGGCCACCATGGTGCTGGGCCCGACGATCGAGGTGGTCGAGGGCCCGATGGACCAGGAGCGGGCCCTGTGGGAGGCGGCGGCCGTCTAGCGGGTCACGCCGGGACGAAGGTGCAGGCGCCCCGGTCGATCACCACCTGGCCGCTGCTCGACTCGGTGACGAAGACCGCCCGATCGCCGTCGACCCACATCTTCACGGTGAGGGCTTCGCCTGGGAACACCGGCTTGGAGAACCGGCCCTCCATGCTGCGGAATCGGGCCGGGTCGGACCCGCACAGGGTGTGCAGCAGCGCTCGGCCGGTGAAGCCGTAGGTGCACAAGCCGTGAAGGATCGGCTTGGGAAAGCCGGCCGCCTTGGCGAACTCCGGATCCGAGTGCAAGGGGTTGCGGTCCCCCGAGAGCCGGTAGAGCAGCGCCTGGTCGGGGCGGGTCTGGTAGGTGACCACGTGGTCGGGTTGGCGCGCCGGGGGTTGGTTCTCGTCGCCGCTCGGCCCCCGGTCGCCCCCGAACCCACCCTCGCCCCGGATGAAGGCGTTCGAGGCCAGGCGGATGAGGGGCTCGCCGGTCTCGGCGTCGACCGACTCGGACTCGCTCGCCAGCAGCGCACCGGACCCCTTGTCGTAGACGCCCACCAGCCGGCCTCGGCTTCGAACCTTGCCCTCGACTGGGATCGGCCGGAGCAGCTCGATCCGTCGCCCGGCGTCGACCAGCATGGCCGGGTTGAAGGTGCCGACCCGGTTGCGCCCCCCACCGGCGGCTCCGATGATCACCGCGAAGGTGGGCAGCACCTTCTGCTCGACCCCGCGGGAGTTCTCGGTCGTGAAGGCGAGCTCGTAGCCGGTGGGGTCCTCGGCGCCGGCCCCCACCCCCAGCGCGTACAGCAGGGCGTCCTTGGAGGTCCAGGATCGCTCGATCCAGTCCCCCCACTCTCCAGTGGCGGCATTGGGGTCGATTGGCATGTGGCACAGCCTCGCTCGGGTCATGCCACCGCGCTCGTCGCGGCGCCTCGAGCTTCCGGCGACCGAACGAGGCGGCAGCCTCTTTTCGGTGAGGTCCCGATGATGTCGTCCGGGCGACAGGTGGTCAAGGCTGGGCCGTCGGTGCGGCGCCGCTATCCCTCGGGGCGCAGTCGGGTCTCGATCGCCTCCAGCGAGCGCCACAGGCCCAGCGCCGGGAGCGCGTGGGGCCGGCACTCCCGGAGTCGGGCCGTCGCCTCGTCGAGGCTCATGCCCTCGAGCATGAGGTAGGCGATGGCGACCGCGGCGGTGCGGGACACCCCGGCCTGGCAGTAGACGCCCACCACCACTCCGGAGTCGGCCAGCTCCTTCACCCGGCGGGCGGCCTGCAGGATGGGCTCGTCCTGGTCACGCGCCAGGTCCTCGATCGGGATGTGGTCGACCGGGGTGGAGGAGCTGGCCGGGGTGGCCTCGGCGCGCAGGTCGACCAGGTGGGCGACCCCGCCAGCGACCATCGCGTGCACCTCGCCGGAGCTCCCGAGGCGCACCATCGGGTTCAGGCAGTCGATCGGCATGGGTCGGTCCTCGTCGGGGTGGCACGGGGCGCCCTCGAGCCTCCTCGGGGCGCGCCGGTCGGGTTTGGGGGGCGCACGGGCTGTCGGCAGAATAGCGAGCGGATGTCGGCCCGAGCGCGCCCGGTGCGGACGGTGGGCTCCCAAGGACCGGTCGAAGGGGGAGCGGTGAGCGACAGACGGCTGGCCGGGCGGGTCGTGATTGTCACCGGGGCCAGCCGAGGCCCGGGCCGGCGCTGCGCCCTGGCACTGGGACGCGCCGGGGCGGTGGTGGCGCTGGTGGCCCGGGGCATGGGTCCAATGCCCGGCGGAAGTCTCCAGGAGACGGCGGAGCGGATCGAGGCCGCTGGCGGCCAGGCGCTCCCGCTGGCGTGCGACCTCACCGACCCCGACTCGCTCGAGGACGCGGTCCGGACGGTGCGGGACCGCCACGGCCGGATCGACGCCCTGGTCGCCCAGGCGCTGGTGCAGGCGCCGGGGGGCGTCTCGGGCATCCAGCCGCGGCACTGGCGGCGCATGGTCGAGGTCAACCTCCAGGGCGCGTTCGCCTGCTGCCGGGCGGTGATCCCGACGATGCTCGGCCAGGGCTCGGGAGCGATCGTGGCGGTGTCGGTCGGTGGCGACGCCTCGCCGGTCGTTCGGGCGACCCAGCGGGCGGTCGAGGAGCTCACCGTGGGGCTGGCCCGAGAGCAGGCGGCGAACGGGATCGCGTGCAACGTCTTGGTGGCCAGCCCCGAGCTCTTCACGACCGACGCTGGCGGAGCGGCCCCCGAACCCGACCCCTACGGTGAGGCGGCGGTTCGCCTCGCCCTGTCAACCCCGAAGACCTGCACCGGCCAGGTGCTGGATCACGCCGCCGTCTTGGCTCGGCTGGGACCGGTCCCGGCCGAGCCAGGCGCTCAGCTCCGGCCGGCCCCCTGAGGCTGGGCCGGGGCCTGGGCTTGCGCGAAGGGCCCGCTTCGCTGGCCGACCGCCGGGCGGAACGACGCTTCCATCATCCGAGCTGCCGTTTCCAGATCCCAGGGACCGGGTGAGGCGATCTGGCGGATGACCTGGGGCACGTTGTAGAGGCCGATCTCGTAGCCGCGGGCCGAGAGGACCTGGCCGGTGCACCAGTCCGAGCGCTCCGAGGCCAGGTAGACGACGGCCGGGGCCACGTTGTCGGGGGACCGTTCGTCGTTGGCGCTCTGGGTTCCGACCCCTCGCCGTCGCTCTTCTGGGATCGACTCAGTCATCCTGGTGGCGGCGCCCGGGGCGATGGCGTTGGCGGTCACCCCGTAGCGGCCGAGGGCGTTCGCGCACGAGTAGGTGAGGCCGACGATCCCCATCTTGGCGGCCGCGTAGTTGGGCTGGCCGGGGGCGCCGTGGAGCCCGGAGCCGGAGGTGAAGTTGATGATCCGGTGGTGGGCCTCGGGGTTGCGCAGCTCCCGCCAGTAGGCGCTGGCGTGACGGATGGTGTTGAAGGTTCCGCGCAGGTGGACCCGGATGACCGAGTCCCAGTCCTCCTCGCTCATGTTGAACACCATCCGGTCGCGCAGGATCCCGGCCACGTTCACGAGCACGTCGAGGCGTCCATAGGTGTCGATGGCTTGGCGGACCATGGCCTCGGCAGCGGCGAAGTCCGAGACGTCCCCGCCGTTGACCACCGCCTCGCCGCCACTCCGTTTGATCTCGTCGACCACCTGGGCGGCCGGGCCCTGGTCGGCTCCGGTGCCGTCGAGCGCGACGCCGAGGTCGTTGACCACCACCTTGGCGCCTTCTTTCGCCATGAGCCGGGCCACGCTCGCTCCGATGCCACGCCCGGCACCGGTCACGATCGCTACCCGCCCTTCCAGCATTCCCGCCATGTGCCCTCCCCTGGTACCGACCGAACTCCGGCGATCGGGTCTTCCGAGTCGACCGCCATTGTGTCCCTCGGGACCGCCGGGGGCAAAGGTCGGCCGTGGTGAGGTCTCAGCCAGCGGGCGCCGCGGCCGCAAAACGGGGCGCGTGGGGCCGGTGCTCGCCGACCAGCCGTGCGTGCGTCAGGGCGGCGACGAAGTCCGTCGGCCCGTCGAAGTCGGGCATCTCGACCCAGGCCGCGCCCACACCTGGCGGGTCGTGGGCGTCGGAGCCGGCCGCGACCGGCAGACCGTAGGCCGCCGCCACCGCACCAGCCGCCCGGTTGTGGGCATCGTCTTCGATCTTGGCATTGAACGCCTCGATCACGTCGAGCATCCCTGACTCGCACAGCCGCCGCAGCGTGGCCTCGCGGACCCCGGCCCGCACCGGGTCGAAGGGGTGCGGGGCGTAGACGACGCCGCCCTGGGAGCGGATCCGTCCCACCACCTCGTCGACCGGCAGGACGTAGGGGATCCGTTCGGTCAAGAACAGCCCGATCAGCTCGCCGGCCGGCGTGCGGATCTCCTCGCCCACCACCACCCGTATCCCCAGATCTCGCCGGAGTGCCTCGGTCGCGGCATCGATGGCGTGGTGGTCGGTGATGCACACCACATCGAGGTTGGTCTGCTCGACTCGCTCGGCCAGTTGCTCGAGGGTGGTCACCGCGTCGCCCGAGCGCACCGTGTGGAGGTGGCAATCGACCCGGACCCAGCCGGGCGGCAGCGGGGCCGCGAGCGCCGGGGCGGGGGTCCGAACCGACGCCTCGATGTGCCGGCCGGCGGCCGGAGCTGGGCGCGTGCGAGCCGTCATCGGGTCCTCTCCCTGGCCGACCAGCATCGCTCGGCCGGCCGAGGCATCGTGGGCCTGACGCCGGCAGCCGGTCAAGCCGGCCTGGCGGTGCCTTGGGAACGTTGCCAGGATGGCGCGGGCGGGGCAGAATCGACGAAGGGCCGGGCCGGCGCTCGGCCACGGTGGGGAGGGGGATGTCGTGACCCAGGCCGTTGACTCCTACGAGGCCACTCGGGACCAGGTGGCCGGCTGGTTGCGGGACCACTGGGACCCCGAGCTGACCGTCCGCCAGTGGTGGGCAGTCCTGGCCGACTCGGGCTGGGGGTTCCCGACCTGGCCCAGCGAGTGGTTCGGCCGGGACCTCGAGCCAGTGCTGAGCGGGGCGGTCCGAGAGGCGTTTGCTCAGGTGGGTGCCCTCGGCCCGCCGTCCAGCCTCGGCCAGCTGCTGGGCGGCCCGACCCTGCTCACCCACGCCAGCGAGGCGCTCAAGGAGCGGTTCCTCCCTCCCCTCGCTCGGGGCGAGGAGTTCTGGTGCCAGTTCTTCTCGGAGCCCGGGTCGGGGTCGGACCTGGCCAGTGCCCAGACCCGGGCGGTGGCCGACGGCGACCTGTTCATCGTGAACGGCCAGAAGGTCTGGACCTCGGGAGCCCAGTGGGCCGACCGGGGCATGTTGGTGGCCCGCACTGACCCCGACGTGCCCAAGCACCGGGGACTCACCTACTTCATCATCGACGTCGACCAGCCAGGGATCGAGGTGCGGCCGATCCACCAGATGAACGACGCCCACGGCTTCAACGAGGTCTTCTTCACCGACGCCGAAGTGGGGGCGGACCGGGTGGTCGGCGAGGTCAACGACGGCTGGGCGGTGGCGGTGACCACGCTCGCGTTCGAGCGCTTCATGTCGGCCTTTGGCGCCAGCCCGGGGAAGAAGGCTGGATTGCTCGACCGCCGGGCCGGGGAGGTGGCCAGCGGTGCCGTTCGGGGCCCCCGCGAGGGGGCTGCCTACGGCGCCGACCTGGCGTCCTTGGTGACCGAGGTCGCTCGGGCCCGGGGCCTGGCCGGGGACCCGGTGACCCGGCAGGGCATCGTCGACCTCTACATCCAGCAGGAGCTGGGCCGGATGGCCGGCCTGCGGTCAGCCGCCGCCGTCCGGGCCGGCCGGCGGCCGAGCGGCGACGGCTCGGTCCGCAAGCTGGCTCGCTCGGACCTCATGCGCACCGCTCGCGAGGTGGGCGAGGCGGTGCTCGGCCCGCACGGGACCCTGCGGACAGTGGGCGAGGAGCTGGGTGGCGGCACCATCCAGCAGGTCGCCTTGTCCAGCCCTTCGTCGTCGATCGCCGGGGGGACCGACGAGATCCAGCACAACATCATCGGTGAGCGGGTGCTCGGCCTCCCCAAGGAGCCGCAGGTCGACCGGGAGATCCCCTTCCGCGAGCTGCGGGTCGGCACCCAGCGGACGGGATCGTGAGCCGGTGAGCGGCACCGGGCTCCTCGCCCCCGAGCGACTCCACGACTTCTTCAACCCGGCGTCGGTGGCGCTGATCGGTGCCACCGACCGCTCCCGGTGGTCGATCTCCACCTTCGCCAACTGGCGGGCGTTCAGCGACGGTCGGCCGGCCTATCTGGTCCACCCGACCCACGAGACGGTCCACGGCGAGCGGGTCTACCCGTCGCTGTCGGCCATCCCCGAGGCCGTCGACCTGGCCTATGTGATGGTCCCGACCGACCAGGTCCTGCCGGTGCTGGAGGAGGCCGCGCAGCTGGGTATCCGAAACGCGGTCATCCTCACCTCGGGATTCGCCGAGATGGGGCCCGAGGGGCAGGCGCTGCAGGACCGGCTGGTGGCGCTGGCGGTCGAGCACGACATGGTCCTGCTCGGGCCGAACGGCAACGGGTTCATCAACGCCAGCGGCCACCGGGCCCCGTATGGCCTGCCGATCGCTCCGCCGCTGGTGGCCGGGCCGGTCGGGATCGTGCTGCAAAGTGGTGGCCTGGCCAGCAGCGTGCTGGGCATGGCCCAGGCCCGGGGGATCGGGGTGAGCCACGTGGTGTCCATGGGCAACGAGGCCATGGTCACCGCGACCGACGTGATGGCCTACCTGGTGGCCCACGACGAGACTCGGTGTCTCGCGGTGTTCTTGGAGTCGATCCGCCACCCGGAGGACTTTCGGACGGTGGCCCGGGCGGCGCTCGAAGCGTCCAAGCCCATCGTGGTCATGAAGGTCGGTCGGACTGCCGCCGGCCAGGTGGCCGCGCTCGCGCACACCGGCGCGGTGGTGGGCGACGCCGCGGTGGTCGAAGCGGCCCTCGACGAGCTGGGTGTCGTGCAGGTCCGCTCCCTCGAGGACCTCCTCACCACGGCCGGCTTCCTCGGCTACCAGAAGCGCCGCATCGGCCGGCGCTTGGGCGTGGTTGCCGCGTCCGGCGGCGCCTGCGACATCATCGCTGACCGGGCCACCGATGAGGGCATCGAGCTGCCGAACTTCCCCGAGCCCACCCTCCAGGCACTCCGGGACTTCCTTCCCCCCTACTCGAACCCCCACAACCCGCTCGACGTGACCGGCTACGTCGTGGTCGACGCTTCGCTGTCCCAGCGGGCCTTGGAGATCGTGGTCGACGGCGCCGCGGGAACCTTCGACGCAGTGCTGTTCCAATCGGCCGTCCCGCGGGTCGCTCCGCCCGATCCCGAGCCGCTCATGGCCCGCTACGCGCGGCTGGCCGAGATCATCGAGACGGCACCGGTTCCGGTCGTCCTCCAGTCCGGCTCGGCGGGGGAGATGACCGGGTTCGCGACCACGGTCATCGAGCGGTTCGGGTTTCACTTCCTGGCCGGTATCGAGCACGGGATGACGGCGCTCGGTCGGGCGCTGTGGTGGCAGGAGTGTCACGACCGCCTGCGGGCGGTGCCCACCCCGGTCCGTGCCGAGCCGGTCGCCCGGCCGGCGGACGCCAGCGGCGCCTGGGGTGAGGCCAAGAGTCGAGCGCTGCTGGCGGCCCACGGGGTGCCGGTTGTCCCGACCACGGTGGCCAGCTCCCCCGCCGAGGCGGCCGACGCGGCGGCCGAGCTGGGGTGGCCGGTCGCGCTCAAGATCGCCTCGGACCAGCTGCTCCACAAGTCCGACATCGGGGGCGTGGCCCTCGGCCTGCGAACCCGCGAGGAGGTCGCTGACGCCGCCGAGCGACTGCTCAAAGTGGCGGCCGAGCACCAGGTAGCCGCCGACGGCGTGCAGGTTGCCCCGATGCGCACCGGGGGGGTCGAGCTGCTGGTCAGTGTGAAGCGGGATCGGGCCTGGGGTCCGGTCCTCGCAGTCGGCCTCGGCGGGGTGTGGGTCGAGGTGCTGGCCGACACCGCGTTGCGGTTGCTTCCCACTGTCCCAGAGCAGGTCGACGCCATGTTGCGGGAACTGCGGGGCGCTCGCCTGCTCGACGGGGTCCGCGGCCAACCCCCGGTCGACCGAGCGGCGCTCATCGATGCGGTGCTGGCGGTGGCCAGACTGGGCGAGGGACTGGGGGAGGCACTCGACACCCTCGAGATCAACCCGATGTGGGCATCTGCGTCCGGCGCTGAAGCGCTCGACGCCCTCATCGTGTGGTCCGAAGGGACCTGAGGACGCACCGGCCCGGTCCGATCAGCGGCACCGGCCCAGATCAGCGGAACACGCAGAGCACCCGGAGCTCCACGCTCGAGCGAGCCGGGCGGCCGGGCTCGACCCGGGGGTCGCGGATCGCGCAGTGCGGGGTGAAGAAGACCGCGTTCCGCTCGACCAGCTCCGTGTCGTATGTGCGGAACGCCACGACCTCGTCGAGCGTCATGTCCGCAAACGCGTACCACCGGTGCGCGTCGGGGTGCGGCGGGGCGACGATCGCCAACGCATCGAACGCCCGGCCGCCGGCGACGTAGCCCGTATAGCGGAACGGTCGTGCCTCGGTCGGCCGGAGCGTCCTGGCATCACAGAAGGCCAGTGGCAGGTCCATCGTCCCCGGTCCGGTGTTCCGCCACAGCTGCAGCACCACCAGGCGCCGGGCCGCTTCGACGTCGGCTGAGGTGAGACCGTTGCGGGCCAACGCAGCGGCACCACGTCCGTGGACCGAGCGGTAGGCGGTGCGGGCGACCGAGGCGTAGTTGGCGGCGAAGTCCGAGTGCACCAGCCGCACCGGAGCCTGCTGCCTCCGCTCGGCGGCCGGCTGCGCGCTGCGACGAACGTGGTCGGAGACCAACGCGGCGTCGGCGCCGGTGAGGCGTCGGGCGAGTGCCTCGGCCTCCGGGTAGTGCACGGCCGCGAGCTCCTCGTCGTCGTCCCAGTCCCGCACGTCCGAAGCGTGGCGGACCAGCTCGAAGCCGCACTCCGACCAGCCTGGCAGGTGGGCGCGCCGGGCGTTTCGGACGACGACCTCGACCTGGCCACTCGGCCCGCTGAGCGGCGCCGGAGGGGGTGCGGCGTAGGTGAGCGTGGCTCGGCAGAACACGTCGCCGACGGCTGGCGGCTCGGTGCTCGCTGCCATCAGCTGAGCTCCTCGGTGGAGGGTGATGCCACCCGACGCCGGCCGCCTCGGACCCGGGGGGCGAGGGAACGCCGCACACTGCCATGTTACATTTCCATATACACATGTCAAGCGAACGTAAGACTGGCTGGCTTCGGATCGAGGTTCCCGGCGCCCGGCCCCTCTCGGCCCGGTCGGTGGTCGCGAGCGTCCTGCTCGGCACCCACCCACCCCGCCTGCCGGGCGCCGCACTGGTCCGTGCCGGCCAGCTGTTCGAGATCCCCGAGGGCACGATCCGGGTCGCCCTGAGCCGCATGGTCGCCGCAGGCGAGCTCAGGGGCGTCGATGGGAGCTACGAGCTCGCCGGACGGTTGCTCGAGCGCCAGAGTCGCCAGGACACGAGCCGCCGGCCGTCGATGCGACCCTGGAACGGACTCTGGCTCCTGGCGGTCGTCGCGCTCGAGCGGCGGAGGCCGGCTGCCCGATCGCAGCTGCGGGCGGCCGCCGCTGCGATCGGGATGGCCGAGGCACGCGAGGGGGTGTGGCTCCGGCCCGACAACCTCGACCCCCGATCCCTCGAGCCCGAGCGAGCGGTCGTCGAGGACCAGTGCTGGCAGTTCACCGCCCGGCTCGAGGAGGACCCAATGCTGCTGGTCCGCACGCTGTGGGACCTGGACGGCTGGGCACGCGTCGCCAGCAGTTTGCAACACGCGATGGCGACCGTGTCGGGCGCTCTCGCCCGCGGTGACGACGGCTGGTTGCCGACCGGCTTCGCTCTGTCCGCCGCGGTGCTGCGCCACTTCCTCGCAGACCCGCTACTGCCGGCAGAGCTGCTGCCAGCCACCTGGCCGGGCGACGCGCTCCGAAGCGACTACGAGGCATTCGATGTCTCGTTCCGAGCTGCCCTCGCCCGATGGTCACGCGCCCAGCACTAGGAGCGAGCCATTGCGGGTCGCTGGGAAGCCCGGCGCCGGCCGGGCCGGGGACGGACTCGGGTGTCCCCGGCCCACCTCGTTGGTGCCGGCTCGGTCCTCAGGCCGACAGCTGCTGGTGCTCGGGCCGGGTGGTCACCTCGATGCGGCGAGGCTTGGCGTGCTCGGCGACCGGGATCATGAGGGTCAGCACGCCCGCTTCGTACTCGGCCCGGATGTTCTCGGTGTCCAGGTTCGTGCCCAGGAAGACCTGCCGCACGAAGTGCCCGTAGGGACGCTCGGTGATGACCGCCTCGACACCGTCGGAGACCGGCGGCGCCGGACGCTCGGCCTTGATGGTGAGGACGTTCTCCTCGACCGTGAGGTCCACCGATTCGGGGCTCACACCGGGTAGGTCAACCCGAATCAGGAACGAGTCGTCCTTGCGGTAGGCGTCCATCGGCATCGCCCAGGACCGAGCACCGTTGGGGCCGGCCAGCAGCTGCTGGAAGAGCCGGTCAACCTCTCGGAACGGGTCAGTTCGCACAAGAGCCATGACCATCACCTCCTTCACAACACTGCTCTGGCGTCCGCCTTGCGGCGGCTCCACTGCCATATTAGCACTCGCGATGTCTGAGTGCTAGCACCTGTCAGAGAATCCCAGGTGGAGAGCCTCCAGTCGTCGCTCAAAACGCGACAGACGTCGGTCAACGGCGGGTCCGAGGACGCGGCCGCCAGCGGTCTGCCCATCGCTGGCGCTACGTTCCCGATGTGGCGAGCCCTCTCCTCGACGCTGCTGCCGGGCCCCTGGACGGGGTCCGGGTCCTCGACCTCACCTCGGTGATCATGGGACCCTTGGCCACCCAGGTGTTGGGGGACCTCGGAGCCGAGGTGATCGCGATCGAGAGCGGCCGGGGGGACACCAACCGGGCCATGGGGCCCGGTCCGGTCCGGCAGCTCTCCGATGTCTCGCTCAACCTCCTGCGCAACAAGCGGAACGTCGCGTTGGACCTGAAAGCGCCGGCGGGTCTCGAAGCGCTGTTCCGGGTAGCTGCAACCTGCGATGTGCTGGTCACCAATCTGCGACCGGCCCCGCTGGAGCGCCTCGGCATCACTTACGAGGCGCTGTGCACGGTCCGTCCGGACATCATCTTCTGCCGAGCCCAGGGCTTCCCCTCCGATAGCGAGGAGGCGAACGAGCCGGCCTACGACGACATCATCCAGGCCGCGGGCGGCGTGCCTGACGTGATGCGGCGAGCCGGGTCGGCGCCGTCGATGGTGCCGATCCTGCTGGCGGACAAGGTGAGCGGGCTGGTGCTCGCGAACGCGATCCTGGCCGCGCTCTTCCACCGCCAGCGCACCGGAGAGGGGCAGCAGGTGGAGGTACCCATGGTCGACGCCCTCCGAGCCTTCATGCTGGTCGAGCACGGGGCGGGCGCCATGAGCGGCGAAGACCGGGGAACCCGGTCGACCGGCTACCAGCGGATCCTCACCCCCGATCGACGGCCCCAGCAGACGGCGGACGGCTGGATCGCTGTCTTCCCCTACCTCGACACCCACTGGGAGACCCTCCTGGTCGAGGGGGGCCTTGCGGACCTGGTTGGCGACCCCCGCCTCACCCGAGAGGGCCGGTACAAGGACAGTTCCTTCGCCTATTCGACGCTGCGGCACGTGATGGCGACCCGAACCACCGCCGACTGGCTGGCCGTGTGTCGCCGGGCGGGGATCCCCGCCACGCCGGTGGCCGATCTGGACGACCTGATCGACACCCTGCCGATCGCGGAGCACCCGCAGGCCGGCCCGTATCGCCTCATCCCGTTCCCGGTCCGCTTCGGCGCCACCCCGGTGTCGGTTCGGCGGCACGCCCCGCTCATTGGCGAGCACAACCGCGAGGTGCTGGCCGAGGTGGGGTATTCGGACCAGGAGATCGACGCCCTCGAGCGCGACCGGATCCTGCGCACCGGTGGCGCCGCCGAGTCGGTCGCAAGGGGTGAGCGGCCATGAGGGCCTGGCGGTCGGTCCGCACCGACCGGACGCGGCCCGGTGGAGGGGTCCGGTGAGTTTCACCGCCGAGCTGGTGCGGCGCGTTCGGGCGGTCACGGCCGACGAGCTCCCCGATGACGTGATCGAGCTGGCCCGGTCGTGCGTGCTCGACTGGTTCGGCGTCACCTTGGCCGGCTCGAGGGAGCCGGCAGCGGCCATTGTGGCCGACGAGCTTGGGACCGGCGCCGGTGGCCCGGCGACGGTGGTCGGGCGGTCCTGGCAGCTGGGAACGCGTGACGCGGCGTTGGCCAACGGCACCGCATCGCACGCGCTCGACTATGACGACGTCAATCAAGCAATGTATGGGCACCCGAGCGTGCCGATCCTGCCAGCGTTGCTGGCGCTGGCCGAGGTCCGCCGGTCCTCGGGGTCCGAGGTGGTCACTGCATTCGTGGCCGGCTACGAGGCCGAGTGCGCGCTCGCCCGGGCTCTCGGTGGCGACCACTACCAGCGGGGCTTCCACGCGACCGCCACTGTGGGCACGGTCGGCGCTGCTCTGGCTTGCGCCCGCCTCCTCGGCCTCGGAGCTGACGCGACCGAGATGGCGGTCGGCATTGCGGTGACCCAAGCGGCTGGACTCAAGGCCATGTTCGGGACCATGTGCAAGCCGCTGCACGCCGGTCTGGCGTCGTCGGCCGGTCTGCTCTCGGCGCTGCTGGCGGCGCGAGGTTTCACTTCGGCTCGGGGTGCGGTGGAGACCGTCCAGGGGTTCGCCGAGACGCACTCGGCGTCCTTCGACCCCGATCGCGGCCTGGCCAGGCCGACAGCGGGTTGGCATTTGCGGTCGCACCTGTTCAAGTACCACGCCGCGTGCTACGAGACCCACTCTGCGATCGAGGGCGTGCGCCGCATCGCGGCGACGTCGGGCCTTGGTCCCGATCAAGTCGAGTCGGTGACCATCCACGCCGACTCGGCGCAGCTGCGGATGTGCGCGATCGAAGAGCCCACTACCGGCCTGGAGACCAAGTTCAGCCTCCGGCACACCGCTGCGCTGGTGCTGGTTGGTCGGGACACCTCGGCGATCGAGACGTTCAGCGATAGCCAGGCGCGCGACCCGGTGGTGGTCGCCATGCGTGATCGGGTGCGCGTGGTCGCGGACCGGGCGCCCGGTGGGCCGACGCCGGTCGAGATCCGGACCACCGACGGCCGGGTCCTTCAGGAGACCTACGACGTGGCGGTCCCCGAGACCGACCGGGTCCGGAGGGCCGAACGCCTGACAGCAAAGTTCAGCTCGCTGGCCGTGCCAGTGGTCGGAGCGGAGCGGGCCGATCGAATCGCAGCCGCGGTGCACGCGCTCGACCAGCTTGCAGACCTCCGGTTGCTCATGGCCGCCTCTGCTTGCTGAGTTACTGGCTCCCTTGGGCCGCCTGGCTGCGGGTACCGCTCTGCTCGGCGATGCGCTCTGCCCGTTCGAGGATGCCGGCGAAGATGCGGGCGGTCGCGGCGTCGATCATGACCCCGCCGAGGTTGGCCGCCCCCTCGCCGGCTGCCTCGGCCCGAGCGACCGCCTCGACGACCGCTCGAGCCCGCTGCGCCTCCTCAGCGGTGGGGGAGAAGACCTCGTTAGCGATCGGGATTTGGTTGGGATGAATGGCCCACTTCCCGACAGCACCGAGGGTGGCCGCCCACGCCGCTTCGCGCCGGTAGGCGGCGTCGTTGCGGAAGTTCGCGTACGGCCCGTCGATCGCGTCGAGACCGTGGGCCCGGGCGGCCACGATCATGCGGTTCCGCGCGTAGTGCCACATGTCTCCCGGGTAACGGTCGGCCCCCTCGCCGATGTGGCCGGTCCGGATGCCCTGGGAGGCCGAGAGGTCTCCTACCCCGAGGATCAACGCCTCCAGGCGGGGAGAGCAGCCGGCGATCTCCTCGACCCTGGCCAAGGCCTCGGTCTCTTCGATGAGGACCTCGAGTCCGATCCGACCGCCAGGAAGGCCGAGCTTGGCTTCCAGCTGATCGAGCAGGGTCTCGACGAACCAGATGTCCCGAGGAGCCTTGACCTTGGGCAGGATCAGCAGGTCGACCGCGTTCGGGGCGCCGGTGACGACCTGGACGATGTCGTCGTGGCACCACGGGGTGTGGGTGCCGTTGACCCTGACCGCGCGGGTCTTGGGCCCCCAGTCGAGGCGGTTGAGGGCATCGACCACCAACGAGCGAGCCCGGGGCTTCTCTGCCGGAGCGACCGCGTCCTCCAGGTCCAAGAACACGAGGTCGGCGTCGCTCGCCGCCGCCTTGGCCATCATGGCCTCGCTGGTCCCCGGCGTGGAGAGCTCCGACCGCCTGAGCCGGAAAGGCCTGGTCATCGGGTCCTCCTCTCGAGCTCGGCCCGGACCTCCTCGTTGTGCTCGCCCAGTTTGGGAGCCCGCCGGAAGACCGAGGTCGGGGTCGCGCTGTAGCGGATCGGGGGGGCCGGGAATACCCCTGGGCGGGGGCTTCCTGGGTGTTCGATCGCGACCAGCATCTGGCGGGCCTGTAGGTGGGGGTCGGTGAACAGGTCAGGAGCCCGGTGCACCGGGCCCACCGGGACCTGACCACCGAGCGCCCGCACGATCTCGGCGGTCGTGCGGGTCGAGGTCCAGTTGCAGACCACCTCACGGACCAGCGGGGCATTGGCGACCCGTTCTCGGTTGGTCCGGGTCCGCTCGTCGTCGATGAGGTCTTCGCGCCCGATGATCCGGCACAGCCGTTCCCAGTGGTTCGGGGTGGGAGCAGCGATCGCACAGAGCCCATCGGCGGTCGGATAGAGGTCGAAGGGCGAGAGCTGGGGGTGGCTGTTGCCGACCGGTTGAGTCACGAACCCCCCGTAGGAGTAGCGATAGACGGCAGCCTCGCACAGGGCCACGAGGGCGTCGTAGAGGGCGATGTCCATGAACTGGCCTTCACCGGTCATGCGGGCGTGGTGCACTGCGGCGACGATCCCGAGTGCCGCCATGGTCGCCGGGTACAGGTCTCCGATGCTCGGGCCGATGCGAACCATCTCCCCATCAGCCGTCCCCGTCATCGACACGGCACCGCTCATGGCCTGCGCCACGACGTCGTAGGAGGGCCAGTGGGCGTATGGGCTCTCGCCGCTGCGAGGATCGCCGAAGCCACGGATCGCGGCGTAGACGAGGCGGGGGTTGCGCTGGTGGAGGTGCTCGAACGAGAGCTCGAAGCGCTCCATCACTCCGACACGGAAGTTCTCGACAAGGACATCGGCGTCCTCGACCAGTGCCACCAAGAAGGCTCGGTCTTCTGGCTGGTCCAGGTCGAGGACGATCCCTCGCTTGTTCCGATTGATGCTGGCGAAGTAGCCGCCGAAGGCGTGCTCCTCGTCCTGCTCCATGAACGGTCCGCCGAAGCGCGGGATGTCGCCACGGGGAGGCTCCACCTTGATCACGTCGGCCCCGAGGTCACCAAGGAGCATGGTGCAGAACGGACCAGCGAGGGCCTGGGTCAGGTCGACCACTTTGATCCCGCGGAGCGGTCCCGTTGGCTCGGTCGCCATGGGCGCAACTCTCTCGTGGAGCGACCGGTGATCGGGGATGCCGCTCACCGTCCGGCCCAGTGGCTCCGTCGTTTGACCATGATTGATCGATCCCCCTCGAACACGACCACCTGGTCCTGGTTTACGCCCCAGTGGTGGAAGGTGACGATCCCGGCATCGTCCCGCTCGGCTGGTTCGGTGGAGACGACCTCGCTGTAGGCGGTGATGGAGTCCCCGTGGTGGACTGGGGCCCGGAAGCGCAGGTTGTCGAGGCCCAGCTCAGCGAGAGCGTTCTCTGCGGTGTCCTCGCTGGTCAAGCCAATCGTGACCGAGGCGGTAATGAGCCCGAAGACCACCCGTCCGCTTCCGAGTGGCGAGCCCTTGAGGAAGTGCTCGTTCCAGTGGGCTTGCGCAGTGTTCATGACGAGCTTGGCCAGCATGGCCCCTTCGACCTCTCCGAGGGTGGCTGAGCGGGGGTGGCGAACCCGCTGACCTACCTGGAAGTCCTCGAAGTATGTCGAACTCCCGGTGAGTTGCGATGCCCGGGTCATCGGGTCCGCGTCCTCATGGCGACAAGGTTGGTGCGCTGGCAGTCCACCACGACCTCATCCCGTTGGTTCCTCCCTTCGGTGTGCCATGTCACCGTTCCCATTCCTGGTCTGCTGTTCGACTCTCGCTTTGCCACCACTACGGAACGGGCACTGAGGGTGTCGCCGGGATAGACGGGGCGGTGAAAGCGACAGCGGTCCAGTCCGAGAAACGGCCCGCCGGCCTCGCTCAGGTCTTCGACCGAGAGGCCGACCACCGTGCAGAGCACCAACAACGGGTTGATGACGAGGTCGGGGTGCCCGTGTGTTTGAGCATAGGCAACGTTGAGGTACATCGGGCTCCAGTGACAGGTGGCAGTGGAAAACAGCGAGTTGTCCCCAGCGCTCAGGGTCCGGCCCCAGTGGTGGTCGAACTGCTGGCCGACCTCGAAGTCCTCGTAGAGGTGGCCGCGGGTGATTGCGACGAAGTCGTTGGGGTCGAAGTTGCTCATCTGCGCGAGCAGATGGTCGGTGGAACGACGCCAGGAGTTGGGTCGGTCGGGGTCTGCTGGACGATCATCGGCGGCAGTCTGGTTCTCGGTGGTCGTGCACGGTCGCCCGGTCCTCGGTCGCCTCCGGATGGATTGTCCTACGATAGGACGACTGTGGAACTGCTGCCGGCCGCCCCGCCATCGCTTCCAGCCGCATATGCGACCGATGAGCGGTTGGCCATCAGGGACCTGGCTCGGGAGTTTGCGATGCGCGAGGTCCTCCCGGTGGCCAACGAGCTGGATCCGGTCCAGGGCCTGATCCCCGATCGCATCCGGAACCAGATGGCGGACATGGGGTTCTTTGGGATCTTGATCCCGGAGCGCTACGGAGGCCTCGGCCTGGGGTTGTTCGAGTACTGCCTGGTGACCGAGGAGCTTGCTCGGGCCTGGATGAGCGTCGCCAGCCTCATTGCCCGGGGCAATGGCCTTGGCGGCGGTTTCAGCGAGTCCCAGCGGGAGGCCCTCCTGCCCAGGGTCGCCCGGGGGGAATGGCTCGGCGCGTTCGCGCTGTCCGAGCCCGACGCAGGGTCCGACATCGCCTCGATCCGGACCAGGGCCGAGCGTGATGGCGATGGCTGGGTGATCAACGGCCAAAAGATGTGGTGCACGTTTGCCGACCAAGCCGATTTCCTCATCATCGTGGCCCGCACCACTCCCTACGACCCATCCAACCGCCATGCCGGCATCCGCAACTTCTATGTCCCCAAGGAGCGAGGCAGCTTCCCGCCGGGGGTGACGGGCAACCCAATCCGCAAGATTGGCTATCACGGCTGGAAGACCTGGGAGCTCTCCTTCAACGATCTCCGGGTGCCGGCTGAGGCACTCCTAGGTCAGGAGCGTCCGAGCACCGACGCCACCACTGGGTTCCGGAACGTCAGCCGAGGATTGTCCAGTGCCCGCGTCCACACTGCGGCGCGCAGCATCGGCCTCGCTCGAGGTGCACTTGAGGATTCGATCAACTACGTACAGCAGCGCAAGCAGTTCGATCGGCCAATCGGGGAGTTCCAGGCAATTCGATTCAAGATCGCCAAGATGGCGGCCGAGATCGAGTCCTGCCGCGCACTCATGTACCAGGTCGCGAGCGATGCCGATGCCGGCCTGCCAGTTGATGCCCAGGCGTCGATGGTGAAGTACCTGGCGAGCGAGATGTCTGAGCGAGTGACCAGCGAGGCGCTGCAGATCCACGGCGGAGCGGGCTACACAACGGACTTCCCGATCGAGCGGTACTGGCGTGACGCTCGCCTGACCAAGATCTTCGAGGGCACCTCAGAGATCCAGTTGCGGATCATCTCAGATAGGTATTTGCCGCGTTAGTGCCGCCGGTACCTATTCCTCGACGATTTCGATCGCGTACTCCGGGCAATTGGCAACCGCCAACCTGGCCGCGTGTTCGAGGTGGCTCGGTACGACATCGACCTTGACTGATGACAAGCCGTAGTCGTCAACGTCGAAGAGGTCGGCTGCCAGTGCGATACAGCGGGCATGTCCCTCGCATTTGTCGGGGTCGACTCGGATCCGCACTGCCCTTCCTCCCCTCAGAACTCGACCGGGAGCACGCGCGGACCTCGAACCTGACCGCCTGCCCACTTGACCTGATCCGGATCGGTGATCCGGAATTCCGGAATCACTTTCAGCCACTCTTCCAGTGCCACCTGGAGCTCCATGCGCGCCAGGTTCGATCCGGCGCAGCGGTGGATGCCGGCGCCAAAGGCAATGTGGCGGTTGTGCTCTCTGGTTAGGTCTACAGTGTCGGGTTCGACGAACGCCTCCGGGTCACGGTTGGCGGCAGCGAACGTCAACAGCACCTTGTCGCCGGCTCGCATGGGGCAGCCGGCGAACTCGATGTCTTGGGCCACCTCCCGTGCCATTGTCACCGGTGAGTAGGCCCGCAGCAGCTCCTCGATCGCGCTTGGCATGATCTCAGGTCGCTCGACGAGAAGCCGCTGGTCCTCTGGGTGCCCGCCGAGGTGCCACAACGCAGCCCCGATCGAACTCCATGTCGTGTCCACGCCTGCGACCAGTAGGAGGACGACGATGCCCAGGATGACGCTGTCATCGATCGGTGACCCGTCAACCTCGGCCTGCAATAGGGAAGAGATCAGATCCTCGCCTGGCTCCTTCTTTCTGAGCACGAGCTGATTGATGAAGAACTCGATGAACGCGTCACTGGTGTCACTGCGTCTCTCCGGGTTTTCGGCGAACTCGAGAACGTCTCGCACCCATCCAGTGAAGGTGTCTGACATCTCCTCGGGAACGCCGAGGATGTGTGCGATGACCCGAACTGGGATCTGCTGGGCGTAGTCAACCGCTGCATCGGCGTGGCCAGTTGAGGCGAACCGGTCGAGGAGCGCACGGCAAATGCTTCGGGTCATGGGGACGTAACCGGCCACCCGCCGATGTGAGAACCACGGAAGAATGAGCCTTCGGGTCCAGGTGTGCAGCGGAGGATCAGCCGATATCGGGGGCAGTCCATAGGTGAGTGGGTCATCCCCTCCGTCCAGCTCCGCTCCCTCTGGAGGCTTGAAGGGGATGACCCCCACATCACGCGAGCTGAAGTGCTCGATGTCATGCGCGATCGCGTTCACATCTTCGTAGCGGGTCGGGAGCCAAGTCGATCCGCGCCGGTCAGTGTGGGCGATCGGGCAGCGGGAGCGGAGGTCCGCCCAGATGGGGAACGGGTCCTTGACATACCCGGGATCCAGGACATCGAAGTCAGTCGCCCATTCCTTTACTGGCTCCATCAAGGACACTCCTTGGGCATCAAATACGGCGGCCGAGCGGGATCCTAGACCACCAAAGCGCGCACTGGCGGTTTGTTGGACCTGACGCCAGGCGGGGGTTCGACCGTTCTGGGCACGGTCACCGGACTGTGAATGTCAGGCGTAGACCAGCGAACCGTCGTCGAGGTCGGCAGAAGGCAGAATCTCCTTCTCAGTCGAGTACTCGTGCAGCAGCTGCCACGGCTCTCGGTCGCCTTGCTTGGGAAGCAGGTGCAGTGAGCGGGTCAAGTAGCCGGGATTGAAGTTCTCGGGATCTACCCAAGGTCCAAGAGTCATCTCGGACTCCTCGTCGCGCAGGCGGGGTGTGACTACTTCTGCCCCCAGCTCAGCCATGTGTGTGAGCAGTCGGCAGACAAACTCTGCGATCAAATCGGCACGTAAGGTCCAGCTGGCGCGGAAATAGCCGAAAACATACGCAAGGTTTGGGACCTCAGTGAACATGATCCCGCGGTAGGTAACAGTCTGCGCGAAGTCGACCGGGCAATCGTCGACGCAAAACGCAATGTCACCCATGACGTTCATGTTGAACCCGGTCGCCGCGATGATGACGTCTGCGGGGAGTAGCTGACCCGATCCGACCTCGACGCCGTCGGGCGTGAACCGCCGGATGTGGTCAGTTACCACCGTTACCTTTCCTGCTCTGATCCACTTGAAGAGGTCGCCCTCTGGGAGGACCGCGATCCGTTGCTGCCACGGGCGGTATGAGGGACTGAAGTGTCGTTCGAAATCGAATCCGTCAGGGAGGAGGGCTCTCACGGAGTCGAGAAGCATCTGTCGGAGGGCCTCCGGCTGCTCGAACGACATCCTGGTTATCGCATCCATGTCGCGGGTGATCTTGCGCCTCACGATCTCATGGGTCCATTCGTCAGGGATCTCGAGCTCCCGAAGCGTCTCGGCCAGCTCATTGACGTTGGGTCGTACGAAGTAGTAAGTCGGCGAGCGCTGCAACATCGTGACGTGGCCCGCTTGCTCAGCTATCGCGGGAATAAGTGTGGCGGCAGTCGCTCCGGAACCAATGACTACGATCCGCTTCCCCGACCAGTCGAGGTCCTCTGGCCACTGCTGGGGATGAATGAGCGTGCCCTGAAAGGTTTCAAGCCTCTCCCAGTCAGGAATGTGGACCTCATCATGGCGGTAGTAACCGCTGCACACCCACAAGAAGTTGGCGCTGAAGACGAGCTGCTGGCGCGTGTCGGTCCTCACGACGTCCAGTGTCCAAGTGTGGTTCTTGCTGGACCAAGCAGCCCGCTCGATACGGTGGCGGTAGCGAATGCGATCGGCGAGGCGGTTCTCATCGATGACCTCGCCGAGGTACTTGTTTATTTCCTCACCCGAAGCGATGGGGGCACCCAGCCACGGTTTGAATCGGTAGCCGAAGGTAAACAGGTCGCTGTCGGAGCGGACGCCGGGGTATCGATGTGTCCACCAAGTTCCACCGAAAGTCTCCTGTGCTTCGAGGATCACGAAGCGCTTATCAGGGCATTGAGCAGCGAGGTGGCAGGCTGCCCCGATTCCTGAGATTCCGGCTCCGACGATGACGACGTCGAAGTGATCGATCTCAGGCAGGCCGGGACCCGCTTCCGCGTCGAGTGGTTCAGCGAGCGTCGTCGCCATCGGCCCTCCTCGTCTCGTCGATCCTCGATCAGATCGTACCGAAGAGCGGGGGTTGGCCTGGGCGGACATCCAGTGGTCTTCACCAACGCGGCGTCGTAGGCTGTCATTGCATGAAGATCGGATTGAGCGGCGGCTCGAGCACCGTCGAGCGTGCTGTGGAGCAAGCGCTGGAAGCGGAGCGGGAAGGCTTCAGCAGCCTGTGGTTCGCAGGAGCCGTTGGCGGTGACCCGTTAGTCCAGATGGCGTTCGCGGGTAAGGCAACCCAATCGATCGAGCTCGGGACCTCGGTGTTGCAGACATATCCCTGCCACCCTCAGCTTCAGGCCAATCGAGTCAAGGCGGTTTCGACTGCAATTGGGCGTTCCGTCACGCTCGGCATCGGGCCCTCCCATCAGCCGGTTGTGGAAAGGTTGGGCTATCGCTACGAGCATGTGGCCCGTCACGTCGAAGAGTATGTGACTGCTCTTTCTCAACTGGACCCGGAAATCCCGGTCTTGGTGGCAGCACTTGGACCTCGCCTCCTTGAGGTTGCCGGGCGATTGGCACGGGGCACGATCCTGTGGATGGCCAATGCTCGGGCTGTCGAGAGTCACGTCGCGCCCCGGATATCGAAGGCCGCTGCCGCTGCCGGTCGTCCCGATCCCCGGATCGTCGCCGGTCTTCCGGTTGCCGTGCATGACGACGTGGACGAGGCTCGGTCGGCGGCGCTGGATCAGTTCGGGGGCTATGGGGCCTTGCCCAACTACCAGCGCATCCTTGCCCATGGTGGGGTCGACTCACCAGCTGAGGCTGCGATCGTCGGCAACGAGGAAGCGGTTGCCGGACAGATCGAACGGCTCTTTGCGGCCGGAGCCACCGATGTGTGGGCGGCACCATTCCCGGTGGGGCAGGATCGGGCGGCGTCCCGTCGCCGCACCCGCGCACTCCTCGCCGATCTGGCGAAGCGTTAGGCAAGCCCGGCCAAGCTGCTCGTTGGCAGCCGTCGGTTCAGAAGCCGGTGGATGAGAACGGGAGCGGGTGCGATCGGAAGAGCAGCTCTGCTCTTGCGAGCGTGCCTGGTTGCAGTTCGGTGACCAAGCCGGCCGCAGCCAGTGAGGTGATCTCCTGGCCTCCGAGGAAGACGGATCCGAGGGCGGTCGCGCTCATTCGTAGGTCGGGCTGCTCTCGGCGAAGAGCTGGCCTGCAGGACGCTCCGTCGGGACCAACGTCGAGGACCCAGCGGCCGGCTATGGGGTCGGGAGCCGGGTCGCCGTCCGCGGCCGCGTGCTCGGCTGCTGGGTCTACCTGGAGGACCAGACAACCATCGGTGATGTAGCGGCGAGCGGTCAGTGCTGCCGGAACGTCGAGCAGGCGTATCCACAGCCTGTCGTTCCACGAGGTCACCGTCAAGGCTCGAGGATCTTCGAGGCGCCACCGTAGGGGCTCGTCGAACGGACGGTTCGCCACGATGGAGTCGATGAGATCAATACCCAGTAGGTACTGCCAAAGGCCGGACTCGGCGTCAACCGTCACGCCCGCCAGGTCATCGACCCTTAGGACCGTCGGTTCGGAAGACCAGGTGCTGGTGGTTCGATAGATCACGTAGCCCTCGTCCCCGACTGCGAAGTACCGCTCGCCGAAAGTGCCGACCCTTCTCGAACCGAAGAGATCCGACCAGCTCGCGGCGTTGCGATCGATCTCGCCTGGTCTTCGGAGGCGTGATTGCTCGAACAGCATCGGGACGCGTTCGGCAGCCTCCCTCGCAGAACACAGTCGGAGCGCAAGATCTGGAACCGAGTTCGAGACCCGAGCAGCGCGCCTTTGAATCGAGACGCGAACTGACGAAGTCGCCCATCCGAAACCGAACCTGCTGTATATCGATCCCTCTGACGCCAGCAGGCCTGCTACTGGCTCATTGTGTCCGATGGCATCGTCGAGCATGACTGCGACCATTCGGCGGAGGAGACCTCGTCGGCGATGAGTTGGGTGGACGCCCACGCCGCTGATTGCTGCGAGTGGCACCGTTGGGCATGGCGAGCCGGGAAGGCCGGGGACCGTTACATTACGGCTGAAGACGCAGCAGTTTCCGACCGCAACACCCCCGTCGAACGCGAGCCAGGCTCGATCGGTTTCGAGGTGTTCCTCCCAATGCCGAACGGTGTCCTCGTTCGGAGTTTCGAGGAACGGGATGTGCAGACTGCGAATCCACTCCTCGCGCTCGTTGGGTTCTATCCGGCGGACCTCGAGGGCCATCGGGCCAGTCTTACGGGTCTTGAAGGCCCGTGCTGGGCTCGTGTGGGATCAAATCATCGTGGAGGTGCGTCGTGGCTCGCCGAAGGGGACGATCCATGCCGTTCAAGCAGGACCTTCGCCCACTCGTGTCGCCCGGTCGACCGGAGCCGCTGGCAGTACTCCTCGAGGCGGCCGCGGACATGGTACGGCCCACCCTCGCGGAGGGTGATCTCGAGCGGATCGTCAGGCGACAGAGACCGTTTGAGCTGTTCTTCGACCCAACTGGCCAGCAGTTCCCTGGCCCGACCGGTAGTGTTCTCGTCCTCGCCGGCTCGGTCGGATTCCTCGTGGGGGTCGGCCTCCACGTCGAAGAGCATTTCGCGGGCCCAGGCAGCGTGAAATCCGTCGTGCCAAGTCTCGAGGTAGAGAAAGCGGTCGAATCTCACGCCCCGCTGGCAGCTCCACGCGCCTTGGCTTGTGACCAGGTAGTCACGCCCGGCGATCGGATGGCCCTTCCGAAGTTCTTCGGCCCCACTGCGTCCATCCCAGTGATACGGCACACGGGCACCTGCGAGCTCCACAACTGAGGTCGCAATATCGAGGTGATAGAGGAGCCCATTTTGAACGTGCGAGGGAAGATATGCCCCAGAGAGGATGGAGGGGATGTGCGTGGTCGTCTCGTCAGCTGCCTGGTGGTCCGCATACACACCGAGTTCGCCGAAGGCCTCGCCGTGGTCGCTGCTTATCCAGATCAGCGTGTCATCGATAACACCGAGGTCATCAAGCTTCGAGCACAGCGTCCCGACAGCATCGTCGGCGTAGCGGATGCCGACGTCATAACCGTCGAACATCTTCTTTACATCGTCTCCGGACGCAAGGTTCCAGGGTTGTCGAGGCGGAGGTGGACCCCACTCATCCGGAGCAAAGCCCCATGGTTCCTGTGCCGAATGGGGACCAGGAAGAAGCCAGTTACGTTGTCGCACTTCTTCTGTGTGCCATTCGGGAATCGGGTCCTGCTCGAAGGGATTGCCGTAGGGTTCGGGAACGTTGTAAGGCGTGTGCGGGTCCCAGAAGTGCACATGAAGAAACCAGCGATCCATACGCCCATACCGATCAAGCCAATCAAGTGCACCAGGAAGAACTTCATCAGCGCGCTCCCCGCCCATTCCTCTGGTGAGGTTTATCGATTCCAGAAACCCGGAGGTCCACCAGGGTGCGCTATGGCGCAGCGGAAAGCTGGAAATCGAAGTGGTGTGATAGTCGGCTGACAGCAGGGCGCCGGCCAGTGAGCGGGCGGCAAGCCGTGAACGGAACGGCCGATCCTTTCCCCAGGGGCGGAGATCTGCGGTCAGACCACCGTGGTTCACCACCCCATTTCTGATCCCGAACATGCCCGTGATGAGAGCCGTACGGCTCGGAAGACAGGGCACGTCAGACGCATAGACCTTCGTAAACTGGACCCCTTTGGCAGCGAGGGCGTCAATGTTCGGAGAAGTCCTTCTTGGGTAGCCGTAGCAGCCCAGGTGATCCGGTCGGAGCGTGTCAATGTCGACGAAGAGGATTCTCACGCGGTACGCCTGCCGGTCGGCACCTTCCCGCGTGCGCGGAAATTGCGAGGCTGAGGTTGGGCACTGCGTTGGACAACACGCACAAGCACGTTGGGGAGTTCTAACGTGCGGCGCTGAGGTCGTCAACGATCATTGGCCTCCCGACTCCGGAGGGTGATCGACCTGTTGGCGCCTGGCCCGTCCATACCAGGGACGATGGCGCCCGAGACCTCCGAGCCTGCACGATTGGGTACCTGGCTAGCGGAATGGCTAGCGTCGGGCGACCATTTGGTTGAGGAGCAAGGGTTGCACTACAACTCGGGGGACACCGCATGGGTGTTGGTGAGCTCTGCGTTGGTCCTGTTCATGACCCCCGGACTGGCCATCTTCTATGGGGGAATGGTCCGACGGAAAAACGTCCTGGCGATGGCGATGCAGAACTTCGCCGTGATGGCCGTGGTGAGCCTGCTGTGGGTGTGGGTCACCTACAGTCTTGCCTTTGGCCCCGACCTCGGTGGAGTGGGAATCATCGGCTCGCTCCACTTCGCAGGTCTAGGACATATCCACCAGCCGGTACCTGGGTTCACTGGTGCACGAGCCCAGACCATCCCTCCTGTTGTGTTCATCACCTTTCAGATGATGTTCGCGATCATCACGCCGGCACTCCTCACCGGGTCGTCCGCTGATCGCCTGAAGTTCGGATCCTTTTTGATCTTCATCGTGGCGTGGTCGATCTTGGTCTATGCGCCGATAGCACACTGGGTGTTTTCGCCGCAGGGTTGGCTATCCAAAGCCGGTATCGAGGACTTCGCTGGCGGCACGGTGGTCGAGGTCAACGCCGGCGTGGCAGGAGCGGCTCTCGCCCTCGTTGCCGGACGGCGTAGGGGTTGGCCGAATCAGGTCATGCGCCCGCACAACATCCCGTTGACGGTACTGGGAGGTGGGATTCTTTGGTTCGGGTGGTTCGGCTTTAACGCAGGCTCGGCGCTAAGCGCGGGTCGAGCGGGCATCGCCTTCGTGAACACGAACACTGCGACAGCCGCCGCCCTTTTGTCATGGATCGCAGTGGAGCGGTGGCGAACAGGCCGACCGACAACGCTTGGTGCTGTGAGTGGGGCGATCGCAGGTGCGGTGGCAATCACTCCTGCCTGCGGCTTTGTGAACACTGCAGGAGCGACGGTGATCGGACTCCTTGCTGGTTTGGTGGCTTCGCTGGCTGTGAGTCTGAAGTTTCGACTCAAGCTGGACGATTCGCTTGACGTCCTCACTGTGCACGGTATTGCCGGTCTCGTGGGCACGATCCTTGTTGGGTTCTTTGGTACCGCAGAGTCGATGGGAGCAAATGGGCTTCTTTACGGCGGGAGCCCGCACCTCTTGGGGGTACAGGCACTAGGGTGCTTGTGCGTCGGTCTGTACTCATTCATGCTCACTGCAGGGATTGCGTTTGCAATAAGAAAGACGGTCGGACTTCGCGTAGGCAGTGAGGAAGAGGACGCTGGACTTGACCTCAGTCTTCATGAAGAGAATGCCTACGATTTTGAGTCATTGAGCTCACAGCGTTCGATTGGCCGCATGTCGCAAGGCTGACGCAGCCTTTCGGCGGAGCAGTGGACAGGGAGGTCGAGCATCGCGGACGAGCCGAGGTAACTCCTGACGCCACCCCGGAGCGCCGGGGTGGAAGACTCTGCGGTGTGACCGGCAAATGTGGATGCTCTCCCGTGGCTGCGAGGGTGGTTCACGTGGCCCGGCGAGCTGATTCGGAGATCCTCCAAGAGCTCTGAGTCGCGTGAGTCGACACCGCCGCGTCTACCTTCGTCCGCGGTCGTACCGCCTTCTTCGATCGCTTGCGGTGATCCTCGGTGTGGGGACCATCGCGGTCGGCGCCGTGGTGGTCTTCGGGGGCTCTAGGCCAGCCGCACGGAACCATCGCCATCCCCGTGTGCCCGGGACGACGACTTCGGTCGTGCCACCCTCCACGCCAGTGTGGCGGGTTGCTTGGGGTTCCGGCATGGCCTGGGGAAATGGAGTGGCGTCAGACGTCACGGTGCGAGACCTGGTCACCGTCGGGGTGGGCGGCGAGGCGGTTCGAGTTCGCATCTCGAACTTCTTTGGCGATCAGCCGCTCGCGATTGGCGCAGCGACGATCGGGGTCAGCGCTGCCGGTCCATCGATCCAGCCTGGGACGCTGCTCCCGCTGACCTTCAATGGCCAGTCCGGAGTGACCATCCCGGTCGGTCAGTACGTTTACAGCGACCCGGCATCTCTCAGCGTCACCGACGAAGAGACCCTCGCCGTCAGCATCTTCGTGAGCGGCACTGATCTGGTGTCGATTCATCCCTGCTGTACGACCATGGGGCCGGTCTCGTTCTTTACCCCCAACGGGGGAGGGAACCTGACCGGTTCGGTGACGGGTGCCGGTCTCAGCATCGCCAGTCCGTTCCCGCGGTGGATCGACGCAGTGGATGTTCTACAGACGAGCGGACAGGGCAGCATTGTCGTTGTCGGCGATTCGATAACCGATGGCTACAACGCCACCCTGAGTTGGACGACTGTGCTTCAGGAGCGGATCGACACCTTGCCGGTTTCAGAGCAGCGGGCAATCGTTAACGAAGGGATCACCGCGAATGCGCTGACTTCGGATGTTCCCACTGACGAAGCAACCGGCGGAGGCCCGTCAGGGCTATCACGTTTAGCACCTGATGCCCTTGACCAGTCGGGCGTGTCGGAAGTCGTGCTTTTCCTGGGTACCAACGACCTCTTCTTTGGTGATACAGCACAGCAATTGATCACCGGATATCAACAAGCCATTCAGGCGGTTCACAACAGTGGTGTTCGGATCATAGGCGTGACGCTTTTGCCGCGCAGTTCAGGGGTATTTCGATGGACGCCTGTGCAGCAGTCGGAGCTCGAGCAAGTCAATAGTTGGATCTTGAGCTCTGGGGCATTTGACGGCGTGCTGAATCTGGCTGTCCCGGTCGCGGACATCTACAACGGGGCTTGCAACGCCTCCGCTCTCTTTCCGCCGTACGACTCCGGGGACCACCTGCATCCCAATGCAGCGGGTCAAACGGCGATGGCGAACGCTGTTAACCCAGCGATCCTCGGACTTCCTGCCATTCCGCAGGTTCCGCCACTGGTCCCGGTCGCTCCAACACCCGGTTGTAGTGCGGATCAGCTGCCAGCTTCGACGTCAGCGGCGAAGTCGGGCGACATAGAAGCGTGGTCGCAGCTCGTTGCGACCACTCTGATGACGGGAGATCGTGACGATGATCGTCCGGCCGCTACGACCTAGCGACCTAGAGCAGAGCAGCAAGCTTCATCGGGATATCCTGAGCACCGAGTTCCTTGCTCGTGGCGGAACACGCTTTCTGCGCCAGTATCATCGGGCATGGATCGAGACTGCCGATTGCCTTGCCCTTGCTGCAGTCGACGATCAGGATGGAATTGTAGGCGTCTTGCTCGGGTCGACATCGCCGAATCGGCATTACCGCGCAATGCTTCGCCATCACGGTTTTGGTTTGGCCTTTCTCCTTCTGATTCAGGCGCTCCGGGACCCGAGCTTCGGACGAGAGCTCGTTGCCACCAGGACCTTCCGATATGCCCGCGGCGCACTCCGATCTCTTCTGTCGGGACTTTCCGACCTTTTGACATGGCGGCGCAGAGATCGAGAGCGATGGGAAGGGTCGGGCCACTTCGGCGTGAACGACCGGATTGGGGAGATCACGCATGTCATGGTCAGCGAGGAAATGACTGGCAGGGGAATTGGAAAGGCATTGCTTGAGCAAGCGCGTATCGCAGCTGAGCAAGCAGGCCTCGACGAGCTCGTGCTTGTCACGATGCCCGAGCTTCCCTCGCAAACCTTCTACGAACACCTCGGCTGGCGCCGCGTCGGGGAACGGATAAGTCGAAGCGGGGAAGCTTTCGTCGAGTTTCGGCTCCCATTGAGATCACCCGGCTGACCGTTCTTAGAGCGTTGGTGCACTCATAGCCGTCGGGCGGCCGTGCACGGATCAAGAGATGGGGCTGGGCTTGCGCCGGAGACCTTGTTGCAGTGTCACTCCGCATCGATTCCAAGGTCGCACGATCCTGCCCGGCCAGTGGCGTGTGCCGGATCTCGAGACATCAAGGAGCTTGACATATAGCTGGGCTGCTCCGTACGATGGGCGGAGCACGCCCCGGATGGCTTGATACGGCAGTTTGAGCGGAGTTTGGTTGCGTCACGGGAGGTCGGGGCGTGGAGTTTGAGCTCGAATCATTTGTGAAGTCACAGGGGACCGGAGTCGTTGTCTACAAGCCCGTGGAACCAGCTTCGCGGCATCTACGAGAACCCTCTGGGTCAGCGCGACCGGCTGCTCAGTGACGGCGTTCGGATCACGGCCCGTGAGGGTGCAGACATTTCTCGGGCGCTATTGGTAGCTGCAGGGTTCACGCCGATGACGGTTCCGCCAGGACCCGTCCGCCCTATGCCGCACGGCGACGAGTTCTTGGAGAGGGAGTCCTTCAGCTGGGATCATCGATCGGTGTTCGACCAGCTCATCGCAGGCGACTGGGACGGCGCCGATCGATTGTCGACCACGGCCTCCCGCGCTATGGACTACGAGATCGAATTCGGACGCTCGCCGCGCATTTCGTCACGTTCAACGAGTACCTGCATCTCCCACCATGGGCTGCGGCAGGGGCGGTGTGGGATGCTCAAATGCATCGCTTGACAGGCGGTGTGCAGCTAGCTCAGGAGCCAGGGCTTAAATTCATCACCCGTGAACTCGAATCTCATGGGATTCCGGCAATGCCTTTCCCGGTCGACGCAGTGGATGCCCGAAGTTGGGATGATGAGCCGGTCCGACAGCTCCTGACTGAGTTCATCGAGGATCGGCTTGCAAATGCCGAACCTTTTTGGAGGCGCTCATGACCCGAGTTTCACAATCCGCGGACCGGATGCGTCAGGCATCCCAAAATGTTCCCGACCTCTCAACGACGACTTATCTCGTCAAGCAATTGGAGCGTGCTGTGCGGCGCGCGATCGATAGGGAACTGCGTCCGTACGGACTATCGGCACTCCAGTACACTGCGCTCAGCGTTCTCGATCACCATCCCGGTATGTCGGGTGCACAACTGTCCCGGCGATCGTTTGTCTCGCCGCAGGCAGGTAACCAGATGATCATCAATCTCGAACGCAAAGGCCTCATATGTCGCAAGCCGACGGTCACCAACCGACGCGTCTTGGAAATCTTCCTGACTGACGACGGTCGGGACCTTCTGAGGTCATGTGACCCGGTGGTGAAAGGGATCGAGACCCGAATGATCGCCGGACTTTCGACAGCCGAAGTCTCGCGGTTCCGAGCGATGCTCAGAACATGCACCCGGGCAATCGAAGGCGGCATGTGAGTCCGGCTCGGGGATCTGACAACAGGCAGCTGGGATCGTAGAAGTACTGACCCAATCCTTGGCGCCGGTGTTGAGGCGAGGCTCTGTATCCAGTTGGTGAGAGGCGAGGTATTCGGCCACGCCATCATGGTTGCCGCCATGATCGAGAACCTCGCTCACGTACCGAGGTCATCTCGCCGAAGTGCGACAGCTACCGGTTGAAGGACTGAGACCTCGGAGGTGCCTACCGCACTTACGACAGTCTGTGACGGAGTACCAGGTCGATTTGCAATCGTGAAAAAGGGTCAGTAATCGGGCGCTGTTGACACTGTTCGGGGCGGCTATCCAGATCGGCTCGAGCCCGTAAAGACAGCAAATCTCACGTTGCTATCGTGCTGCGACGGTCAGTCCCTCAGCTCCGCTCCACGTGAGACCACCATCGACATCGACGGCGATGTTGAGGTGCGTCGTCCCAAGTGGGATGTCGTCTATTGCGACAGCTCCCCATTCAGGTGGTAGGGACGGGCCAAGACGAAGTGTAGATGCCGGGACGTCTGGTTCCAATCCGAGCAAAGCGGTCAAAATCCCGATTGGCGCCGCAGACGCCCAAGCCTGTGGCGAACAGCTTGTCGGATAGGGGACTGGACCTGGGACTTCTCCCCGATCAAATCCGCAGAAGAGCTCTGGTAGGCGGCCTGAGAAAAACGCAGCGGCTTCGATCAGTCCAGCGGCGACGCGACGCGCATGGTCAGTGAACCCATAGCGCATCAGCCCGGCCACACACAGGGCCGTGTCGTGAGGCCAGACAGATCCGTTGTGGTAGCTGGCGGGGTTGTAAGCACCCATGGACCGAGCCAGGGTGCGGATGCCGTAACCCGTGAACATCTCGGGTCCCAGCAGATGATCGGCAACCGCTTGTGCCTTGTCTGGTTCGGCGATGCCTGTCCAGAGAGCATGGCCCATGTTCGAAGCTAGGGCATCAATGGGCCGTTTTTCGGCGTCGAGCCCGACGCAGAAGTAGCCTCGGTCGGCGAGCCAGAAGTCCCGATTGAAGTTGCGCTGTAGCGAGCTTGCCTGTCGCGACCAGTGGGCGGCAGCCTCCTCGTCTCCGTGGATCGCGGCGAGCTCAGCCCGAGCCACGTAAGCTCCGTACACGTACGCCTGGACCTCCACCAAGGCGATGGGTGGCTGAGCAAGGGTGCCATCGGCAAAATTGATCCCGTCACTTGAGTCTTTCCACCCCTGATTTCGCAGACCGCGATCTGTCGCTCGCTGGTATTCAACGTAACCGTCGCCGTCGCGGTCTCCGTAGTTCGTGATCCAATGGAGAGCGGCATCGGCAGCGGGCAACAGCTCCTCAACGATCTCTGGGTTGGCTCCCCAGCGCGCGAGCTTTCCGAGGAGGATGACGAACAGTGGGGTTGCGTCGACCGAGCCGTAATAGCGATCAGCTCGGCCCAAGGCTAGGGACACGTCGGCTCCAAACCGGAGTTCATGAAGGATCCGGCCCGGCTCCTCCTCACTAAGTGGGTCAAGGGTGACCCCCTGGTGCCGAGCGAGTGCCCGGAGTGTTCCCACGGCCAAGCCGGGGTGAACCGCCAACGTGAATGCACTCGTTATCAGTGAGTCTCGACCAAACAATGCCATGAACCAGGGGGCACCTGCGGCGATTACCGTCAAGTCAGGCTCCGTGGGATCGGCAAGCCTAAGCCCGGCGAGATCTTCTTGAGCTCGGTTCACCGCGACCTGAAGGGCGAGGGAGTCGGCCCTGACGATCGGGCTCGCCTGTTGCCACTCGGCGATCAGCTGGGCTGGGCCGGTCATCTCAAGAGGCGTGTCGAGCGGGAAGCGCATCGGTAGTTCCTGTCCATCGACCTCAGCGGTCACCGCAACCGAGGTGTTCCATTCGCCATGTGGCGGGACAACAATCTGAAAGGAGATGCCGTCAGTACTGACAGAAGCGCCGGGAGCATGGACATGGACAGCCCGCTCGCGTTGGCCCTGACGAGCCACTGCTGACCAAACCTCCGAGCCGGGGTTTACGGTTACCTCAGGCAGAAGTTCTGAAAGTCTTCCTAGCTTCACTGCGAATAGGTCGGCGAAATCGGCAGCAATATCGATTGAAAGAGTGACTCCAGCAGACTCGCCACCAAAGTTCTTCAGCGTAAGGTCCTCGCGCATTCCGCTACCGACGTAACGGCGACGCTCGACGAGAAGTGTTGGCTCGGTGTGCCCATCGCGCACCCGGCTCTGGCAGACGAAGACACCGGCGAACGGTTCGGCCGTGAAGCCACCGAGTGGGTCTACGGGTTCTCCGTCGACCCGCAATCGCCAACGGGAGATGATCCGGGCGTCACGGACGAAGAGCCCCTCGGTGGAACCCTCGATGTCCCCTCCGGGCCGGCTGGCGACGAAGGTGGCCCCTTCGACCAGGATCTGACCGCCTCGGTCTGGCGGTTCGAACCCGAAGCCCGAGCGGGCAGGTCCGGCGTGGGTCGCCACGGTCGCGGCAGCACTGGGCTCGCGCCCCGAACCCCTGCCAGGATCTCTTGTTATCATGTTGACAACTTACCTCATACAACAGTATTAAGTACGTCAGGCAGATGGCCCGGAGGAGCACACCAGTGGACTCGACTCAGAAGGCGCGGAACCGTTCTGGCAAGCCGAGCCGGCCGGCGAACGATCGGGCTGCATTGGACGCGGTCCTCGGTGATAACCGAACGCCGCTCTACAGCGTTGGTCAGGTCGCCGAGCTCCTGGATGTCCGGCCCTGGTTTTTGCGGCGGCTCGATGCCATGGGAGTCGTCACCCCGACCCGTAGCGAGGGTGACCAGCGCCGTTACAGCCGAGAGGACCTTGAGCGCCTCATTGACGCCAGATCCCTCATGCGAGAGGGAGTGAGCGTGGCGGGCATTCGTCAGGTCCTGGCATTGAAGCAGCGGGTTTCGGAGCTCGAAGCCGAGCTCTCAGAAGCTCGCCGGCAGGCGGCCGAACGAGAGCGATCGGCCTAGCCTTTTCACGGAATCTGGCGGCGAGGGCTATCGGAGAGGCCGTTGGCAGACGAGAATACGAAAGGAGGAGCGTCACTATGGCGGTGCTGTCACCCGAGCGATCGAAAGCAGCGTTGGATCAGGCGGCACGGCCTCTGCGCATCGGGATGATCGCGCCCCCATGGTTCGCCGTACCGCCGGTTGGCTATGGGGGAATCGAAGCCATGGTTGGGGGGCTGGTCGATGGCCTCGTGTCCCGTGGTCATCAGGTGAGTCTGGTGGCGGCGGGTCCCGCTGGGACCAAGGCGCAGCACTACCACTCGACGTACGAGGTGCCCCCGTCAGAGCGCCTAGGTGACGCGCTTCCGGAAGTGGTTCAGGCAGCCGAAGCGGCGAACTTCCTTGAGGGAAAGCGTCTCGATGTCATCCACGACCACACCCTTGCTGGTCCTCTCCTTGCCAGAGGTCGAGAAATCCCTACGGTGGTAACCGCCCATGGACCTGTCACAGGAGAGCCCGGCGACTATCTAGTTCGCTTGGGTAGAACTGTGAAGGTTGTCGCCATTTCGAACGCGCAACGAAAAAGTCGGCCACAGATCAATTGGGTCGCGACGGTTCACAACTGCGTCGATGTTGAAACCTTTCCGTTTGGCTCAGGGGATGGTGATTACCTCCTATTCATCGGGCGGTTCCACCCTGACAAGGGCGCCCATCTCGCCATCGACGCTGCTCGGCGAGCGGGCCGCCGTTTGGTGCTGGCTGGCAAACTCAACGAGCCAGCTGAGCGGGAGTACTTTGCAGTCGCGGTTGCGCCGAGACTTGGACCGGACGTTGAGTATGTAGGCGAAGCAGATGCGGTGACCAAGCGAGAGCTGTACTCGGGTGCAAGTGCACTGCTCTTCCCAGTCCAGTGGGAGGAGCCATTCGGGATGGTAATGGTGGAAGCGATGGCATGTGGCACCCCCATTGTTGCCTTGCGAAGGGGCAGCGTTCCTGAAGTCGTTGTCGATGGCGAGACAGGGATCATCGTTGATGATCCTTCGGACTTGGTAAAGGCGATCTCGAAAGCTGAAAGACTCGATCGTCGTCGGTGTCGGCTACACGCCGCGAGTCGGTTTGACGTCTCGAGGATGGTCTCTGAGTACGAGAGCGTGTATCGGAACCTGGCTGAGGACGGTGAGATCAGCGCTCGACTGACAGAGGTGGTTCCCACGGCGGCCACGATCGCGTCTGTTGTTCAGACGCGGGTCGAAACTCCCATAGCGTTGCGTGCAACAGGCGCTTGAGCTGAGCTGCGCGTGACCTCTTCGACGACGTTTGGCAGCAAGGCTGCTCGGGTGAGGGCGGCCGGGGAGCCCGCGCTCGTTGTCGAACACTTGACCAAGCACTTCGGTAGCCGGATTGCCCTCGATGACGTCTGCTTCGAGGTCGAACAAGGCGAAGTCTTCGGACTTCTCGGACCGAACGGCGCTGGCAAGACGACGATGATCCGCATCCTCGGAACGCTGATCAAGCCGACCTTTGGGAACGCCACAGTGACTGGGATCTCGTTGAGTCGGGAGACCGGATCGGAGATAAGAGCTCGGATCTCGATCATGCCTGAGACCCCAGGTCTGTATTTGCGCCTTACAGTCTGGGAGAATCTCGAGTGCTTTGCTGGGCTGTACCAGCTCTCACATGTGAATGAGCGGATTCGTAAGGCGCTGGCCTCGGTCAACCTCGCCGACCGGCAGAACGAACTGTGTGGATCCCTGTCGAAAGGTCTCCGTCAACGGGTTGCGCTCGCACGGTCTCTGCTCAGCGACCCGGCGGTTCTCTTTCTAGATGAACCGACGTCGGGCCTCGATCCGGTTGCCGCTCATGAAGTCCACGATCTGATCGGCGCTCTTCGTGAGCATGGAGTGACGACATTGGTTACGACCCATCGCCTCGAAGAGGCTGAGCGCCTGTGTGATCGTGTAGCGATCGTGAACACCAAACTCCTTCTGGTTGGCAAGCCAGACACTCTTCGTGCAGACCTCTTCTCGCGCAAGCTGGAAGTGCGGCTGAGCAGCCGGCTGAGAGATCCATCACGGGTGTTCTCCGAAGTTCTTGGGGTCAAGCACTGGGAAGAACCTGAGGCGGGTTCGTACCTTCTGGACGTCGAAGATCCGGATCTAGTGGCTCCGCCATTGATTCGGACGCTTGTCGGCTGTGGTGCTGACGTACTTGCTGTCGGCGAACGCCGGCATTCCTTGGAGGATGTCTATCTTCAGCTCATTGGCGACGGCGCTGGAGAAAGGAAGTGACGTTCAGCTGGCATCGGGTAGGTGCGATAGTCAAGAAAGAACTCAAGGATTACCGGCGCAACCGATTCGTCGTGATCCTGACAATGACGGTTCTTCCGCTAGTCTTCGTCCTTCTTCCGGTCATCCAGTTATTCACAATTCGGGTTTCTGAGATCTCGAGCTCCAAGCTCGACACCCGGATCGGGATATCGCTCCTATACATGCTGATCGTGCCTGCGATCATTCCGTCAGCGCTATCGGCTTACTCCGTCATCGGAGAACGGGAGCAAGGCACGCTCGAACCGCTCCTGACAACGCCGATCCGATCAGAGGAGCTCTTGGTTGGCAAGGCGCTGGCTGTTTCGATTCCGACCCTTGTTGTCGCATACGCGATCTATGGGATTTTTCTGATCGCTGTTGGAGCCTTCGCTAACCCAGCCCTGCAGGTCGTCGTCTTCGGTCAGGCACACCTACTCGTCGAGTTGCTTTTCATACCGCTCCTTGCGGGCTGGTCCATCTGGGTGGGGATCGCTATCTCGACGCGATCTGCTGATGTTCGGGTTGCTCAACAGCTCAGCGTGTTTGCAAGCCTCGCTCCGTTGATCATCGTTGCCCTGCTTGCTTTGAACGTGATTAAGCCGACGCTTGTGCTCACGCTTCTGTTAGCGGCAGGGTTACTGGTGCTCGATAGCGTAGGTTGGCGGCTTGTAGCTCTCATGTTCGATAGGGAGCGACTCATTGTTGGCGAGCCGAGGTAGAAGGAAGACGATCGCTGTTCGGACCTGAGGTCAGATCGAAGGGGGATGTCTCCCGCCCGGGCTTGTCGAGCAGATGTGGCTCGGGTGGTGAAAAGGTGCTGTTCTCAGAAGATCACTGCTCCCCGAACGCTATTCGCCACCTCTTGGTGAGGGCCTCGCGGAAGAGGGGCCGTCCGCGGAGTACCGACCCAGCTTTGAGCGCACAACCAACACGGACGGAGTTTGAGGATGGGCGTCGGTCGCTCAAGAAACCGACGGATGGTGCGGTTGCTGCGTTGCCTGGGGACTAGGGACTTTGCGCGGTCATCAAGACCTGGCCCACTCAACTACTTGTGATGGTATCATAGCACTGTGAGTGGTACACATACAGTCTTAGTGGGAGACAGGGGACGGCTCGTGCTGCCCGCCGAGGTGCGGCAGCGGGCAGGCCTTGTCGAGGGCTCGAAGCTCGTGCTGGTGGAGACGCCTTCCGGCCTCGTCCTGATGACTCAAAGACAAGTACGCGACCGTGTCCGGAAGGAGCTGTCGGGTCTGGACTTGGTCGGCGAACTGATCGCTGAGCGCCGTTCGGAGTCAGCCATTGAGGACCAGGCATGAGTGTGGTTGATGCGTCGGCCCTGCTCGTGTTCCTGCAGGGCGAGGAGGGAAGCGACCAGGCCGAGGCGGTCTTAGCAGAGGGCAGGGCGAGCTGCGGCGCTGCGAGCTGGTCAGAGGTCGCCCAGAAGATCCGTGCTGCGGGTCGCGACTGGGACCTGGTGCGGGCACTGTTGGTCAGCTACGGGCTGAGGATCGAACCCGTCCTGGAGGCAGACGCGGAGTGGGCGGCTCGTAGATGGCGGAGGGGCGAAGGCTTATCGCTCGCAGACCGGCTCTGTCTGGCCCTCGCCGAGCGGTTGAACGACGACATGTGGACGGCCGATGCGAGCTGGGGATCCCTGGGCAGAATCCATCAGCTTCGTTGAGACCGGCCGAGGCGCAGTTGAGCTCAGGTGAGGGACGCTCGCGCCCGCAGAAGGGCGGAACGAGAGCGGAATCGCCAGACGCCGCTGTAAGGCGCAGCTCGGGCTCGGGCGCATGGCTCTACGAAGGACTCCTTCCAGGTGTAGCGGTGGATCGATCTTGGAGCCGATGCGCAGCGGATGCATCGGGCCGGTTGCGCCGATGGCTGAACTGGCAGCGGTGACGTCGTCTCCTGGTTCTGGCTGTGCGACGCCGCCCTCGTGCATCGATGTTGGCCGCCGCGTCGCGAAGCAGGCCGGGGCGGCCATCGCCGTCGGACAGCCGGCCACAGAGAAGGCAGTGGAGGTGGCGGGAATCGAACCCGCGTCCCCAAGCGCCTCGACGGGCCTTCTCCGAGCGCAGCTGATCGAGGTTGTCGGGATCGTTCGGTGATCAGCTACCGAACGATCCGTATCCGATGGTGATGTCCCCGAGGGCCGATCGGAACGGCCATTCGGGTGAGCCCCACTGCATGACGCCCGTTACCGCTCCGTGGGGCTAAGAACGGACGGACGTCGCTACCTAGGCAGCGAGCGCGAGCTGAGGCTCGGCGTTTGTTTGTGTTCCCGGCTCTTTAACGTGGCTCCGGGCACCACGGCTCGCTTCTCCCGTCTCAACAACCTGGGTCGATACCATTCACCCCCTTGGACTCTTGCTTCGCTCATTGTACCGAGCGGTCGACCCCATCCTGGCAGGCAGGTCAGGGCTTTGCGGCACCCTCCGAAGGGGCTATGCGGTCAAGGGAGGGACCAAGCGCGTCCAAATCGCCAGTCAGGTCGCCCCCCCTTCCCTGCCCGACCCATGCCGTGTACAGAGCGGCGTAGCGCCCTCCCTTGGCCACCAGCTCATCGTGAGTCCCGAGCTCGAGGAGGCCGCCATTGTCGACCACCCCAACGCGGTCAGCCCGTTCAGCCGTGGAGAGTCGGTGAGCGATGACAATCACGGTTCGACCAGCCATCAACGCCGCAAGTGCTCGTTCGACCTCGGACTCGGTACCGGGGTCGAGGCTGGAGGTGGCCTCGTCGAGGATCAAGACGTCGGGGTTCGCTAGCGCTGCTCGGGCCAGCGACACCAACTGGCGTTCGCCCGCAGACAGCCGAGATCCTCGCTCCCTGACCTCGGTCTGAAGGCCCTCGGGCAGCGCGTCGAACCTCGCTTCGCACCCGATCGTGCGCAGCGCCCTTCTAACGTCGTCCTCGGTTGCCGTTTCATCGGCGAGTCGAACGTTGTCCAGGATGCTTCCGTGGAACAGGAAGCCTTCCTGCGGCACGACCGCGATCCGTTGTCGGACCGAGGCAAACGTCGCATCGCGCAGGTCGACTCCGCCGAAACTTACGGTGCCCTCGACGGGGTCGTAGAAGCGGGCCATCAACTTCGCCAAGGTCGACTTCCCGGCCCCAGTAGGGCCAACCAAGGCGATTCGTTCTGCTGGTGCGACTCTGATGGACACGTCCCGTAGCACCATCTCCGACCCGCCGGGGTTGTAAGAGAAACTGACTCGGTCGACGACCAGTTCACCCTTCGCCGGGAGCTCAACGGCACCAGGCTTCTCGGAGACGGCCGGTTGGGTGTCCATCAGCCCAAAGATCTTCTTAAGCGCAGCTCCGGACTGTTGGACCAGATTGAACAGCTGGCTGAACTGTTGGATCGGGTTGATCAGGTATGCCAGGAACAGGACGAAAGCGCTGACGGTGCCGATCGAAGTCCGGTGCCAGTGAACGAGTAGTGCACCAAACCCAATGATGACGGCTGTCGCCGCGGCGTTCGTGAACTCGACAATCGGGAAGTACCGAGCCGAGATTTTGACCGCGTGCAAGTTCGCGTCGTATTGCGCTTGGTTGTGGTCGACGAATCTGGCGAACTGTTGCTCTTCTCGCCCGAACGCTTGAACCACCCGAATGCCAGACAGGGATTCCTGTAGTGTCGAGAGGGTCTGGCTGATGCGGTCCCGAACCGTTAGGTACGCGAGGTCCGAGTCTCGTCGGAACTTTCGGCTGGCGATGATCACCGGCGGCAGCACCACCATCGTGACCGCGAACAACAGGGGGGACAGCACGGCCATGATGACGATGACCCCGACGAAGAGCAGACCGCTGGTCACAAAGACCACCATTCCCTGCTGAACGAGGTTCTCCAGGGCGTCGATGTCGGTAGTCATGCGACTGACCAAACGGCCAGTCTGCTCGCGGTCGAAGAAAGACATCGACAGGGACAGCAGGTGTCGGAAGACTCGCTTGCGTAGGTCGCGGAGGAAGGACTCTCCCACCCTGTTCACCAGGATGATCTGGGACCGCTCGAGGATCCCCATCGAGACCGCGATCACCAGGTAGACCAGCGCCGAGCCGACGATCACCCGCTTGTCGAAGTGGTGCGGGATCAGCGCATGGTCGATCGCGTACCGGACAACGAGGGGTCCGGCCACAGTGGTCGCGGTATAGCCAACGAGCACCACCAGAGCCAGCATCAGCCCGGCCCGGTAGGGCTTCGTCATCCGCCAGGTCCGTTTGATGATCCGCCCGGCTTCAGCCGCGTCGACCCGATCTTCGTCCTCGATCGCGCCCTGGCTCCAGCCGGGGCCCCCGCCCATGCCACGCATCAGCTCGTCACCTGGTCGAACTGGCTGCGCAGCTCAGCACGAGCTGCGGCAACGGCTGCTTGAGCCAGGACTTCTCGGTAGCGAGAGCAGGTCGTGATCAGCTCGTCGTGGGTCCCGCTGGCAACGATCCGACCAGCATCGAGCAGCACGACGCGCTCGGCGAGAGCGATAGTGGCTGGACGATGAGCTATGACGATTGTCGTTCGATCGGCCATGACCTGCCGAAGCGCATCTCGGATCTCATGCTCTTTGTTCGCGTCGACAGAGGAGGTGGCGTCGTCCAGGATCAGGACGCGAGGGTCGGCAAGAATCGCTCTGGCGAGAGCGATTCGTTGACGCTGGCCGCCCGAGAGCGAGAAGCCGCGCTCGCCGAGCACGGTGTCGTAGCCGTCGGGGAGCTCGGAGATGAAGGAGTCGGCCCCGGCTAAGCGAGCAGCGCGCTCGATCCGCTCGAAGGCGGCACCGGGTTCAGCGAACGCGATGTTGGCGGCGACCGTGTCGGTGAACAAGAAGGTGTCTTCGAAGACCACTGCCACGGCTTTGCGCAGCTCGGTCAGCTTCAGGTCACGGACATCGTGGCCGTCGAGCAGCACCCGTCCGCCGTCGACGTCGTAGAAGCGTGGGATGAGTCGGGCGAGAGTGGTCTTGCCCGAACCGGTCGGCCCGACTACCGCGACCGACTCACCAGGCGCAACAACTAGATCAAGTCCGTCAAAGACTGGTGTGTCGCTCTTGGCATACGCGAATCGGACGCCCTCGAAGCGGATCTCACCTGGGCCAGGATCGAGGTGCTTGGCCGAAGGCCGATCTTTGACCTCCGGGAGCGCATTGAGGATCTGGCTCACACGTTCGGACGAGGCGACGGCGCGCTGGGCCTGGGCGATGATCTGCCCCAATGACTGGAGCGGGTTGATCAACATGGTGATGAACAGGTTGAACTCGACGAGCTGTCCCACCTCGATCCGGTGGTCGATGACGAGAAACCCTCCGTAGGCCAGGACCGCAACCATCGAGATGGCCGGAATGGTGTCCAGCATCGGCTGGAACAAACCTCGAATCCGTGCCAGCTCGACGATTCGTTCAAAGACACGGTCTGCCCGGTGGCTCAACCGGCGGTACTGGCTGCCCTCGGCACCGAATCCCTTCACCGCTCGGATACCGGTGACGGTCTCCTCGACGACGGTCGAGATGTCCGAGATCTCCTGCTGCAGGGACATCGACACCGGGTGGATCCGGGTCGAGAACTGCTTGGCGGCGAAGTTGACCACCGGCAGGCAGCACAGCGCGAGTAAGCCCAGCTGCCAGTCGATGACGAGCAGAAGGATCGATACGAGCACCACCGTGAGCAGGTTGGCCACCGTGATCGGGATCATCGTGCAGAGTTGGTTGATCTGTTGGAGGTCGGTGGCCGCGCGGGCCATGAGCTGGCCGGTCTGGGCTTGGTCGTGGTACTGGAAGTCGAGCTCCTGCAGGTTGGCGAACATCGCCTGACGGAGGTCCGTCTCTACGGCATAGGAGACCTTGAAAGCGAGGTAGCGGCGGAAGCCCGAGCAAGCGGAAGACAGGGCGCCCAGCACGAGGATCGCTGCTACGTCGAAGAGCAGGTTGACGGGGTGCCAGCCGTTCTGCATGTCCCGGTCGATCGCGGTACCGGTGAGGTCCGGGATGAACACCCGGATGGCACTCCACAGCAGCCCGGCTCCGACACCCAGGAGGACCGCTCGCCGGTGGCGGAGGATGGTCCTGGTCAGCAGCCGCCATCCAATGGACTTTCCGGACTCCCTCTGCTCCCGATTTCGCCCCAACAAGTGCTGCTGTCCGATCGATCGACGCGTCGCGCGAGGCGCAAAGGCCTCGAATGACACACCATCATAGGGTTCAGTGCGGTCGTTCTGCGAACCCTCGTCCGGGCGCCGGTGACCGAGATCGGGGACGAGGCGCTACAGCGCTTCGTCGACGCCCAGGATGCGGACGGTTGCTTCGAGCGCGCCCTGGCCGAGTTGCGCTCGGGCCGCAAGCAGACCCACTGGATGTGGTTCGTGTTTCCGCAGCTCGCTGGCCTGGGGCGGAGCAGTACCGCCAGGCATTTCGCGATCGGCTCTTTGGCCGAGGCCCGGGCGTACCTTGGCCACCCGGTGCTCGGGCCTCGGTTGCTCGAGTGCGCTCAGGTCTTAGCCGAGCTTCCGGCCACCAGGGCCGAAGCGGTGCTGGGCCGGCTCGACGCCCAGAAGCTCCGGTCCTCGATGAGTTTGTTCCATAGGGCTGATCCGACGGAGCCGCTGTTCCAGGCGGTGCTGGACAAGTACTTCGACGGCCAGCCCGATCCGGCCACCGATGCCCTGTTAGGGATCCAGTGACTGCACCCAACGGGAAGCATGGCTGGCGACGCGGGCGGCCTCGCGTTCGGCCTCCCGTGCCGCCAGAGCCCGCCGCTTGTCGTAGAGGCGGCGACCCTTGGCCAGGGCCAACTCCACCTTGGCCCTCCCGTCTTTGAAATAGAGCCGGACCGGGATGAGGGTCAAGGCCTGCTGTTGGGTCCGACCGAGGAGTTCGTCGATCTGGGCGCGGTGGAGGAGGAGCTTGCGACGCCGGTCCGGGTCGTGGGCGCCGAAGCCGCTCGCGAACTGCCATGGGGGGATGTGCATGCCCACCAGCCAGACTTCTCCGTCGGACACCCTGGCGTAGGCATCGGTGAGCTGAGCCCGGCCGGTCCGGAGCGACTTGACCTCGCTTCCTTGCAGGACGATCCCGCACTCGTAGGTCTCGAGGAGGTCGTAGTCGTGGCGCGCCCGGCGGTTGGTCGCTACCACCCGGTCAGCAGACGCGGCCTGCTTCTGGGCGAGCCGCTTGGCGATCTTCTTCTTGGCCCGCGCCACCGCTGCAGGCTACCGGCCGACGGGAATCGGTCGGGGTCCCCGCCCTGGTCGTGAGCGATCGTTACGCTTTGATGTCGATGCTCCGGCTCTCGACAGAGGTCCAGCTGGCGGTGGTGGCCCACTGCCTTGCGGGCCTGCCCGAGGAGGCCTGCGGGCTCCTAGCCGGGGATCCGGCGCTCGAGGAGGTCGTGGCCTGGTACCCGACTCCGAACATCGCCCGGTCGGCCCGGGTTTACACGGTTGACCCCCTTGCCCACCTGCGGGCAGACCGGGATGCAGAGGCCCGGGGCCTGCAGATCGTCGGGGTCTTCCACTCCCACACCCATACCGATGCCTACCCGTCGCCTACCGACATCGCCCAGGCACCCGATCCGACGTGGCACTACGTGATCGTCTCGCTCCGAGACATCCAGCCGGTGCTGCGGAGCTACCGGATCGTCGACGGGGCGGTCGAGGAGGAGTCGGTGGTGGTCCGGACCCACTGGGCCCAGGCCAGCTGAGCTTCCGCCGGATCGCCGGGCCTCCGACCGGTGGCCGGAGGGGCCCCAACGGTCACCGTCCCGGTACAATCCTCAGCGGTTGGGTCAACATTGAGGCCGCCGGTCACCGCCGGCGTGCCGAGAGGGAGGTGCCGTGCCGGTCGAAGTCCGCCTGCCCACCGTCCTGCGCTCCCAGGCCGGGGGTCGCTCGACGGTGTCGGTGGAAGGCTCCACGGTGGGGGAGGTATTGCGTTCCCTCATCAGCCAGCACCCGGGGATGGGCGAGCAGGTCCTCAACCCCGACGGGACCCTTCACCGGTTCGTGAACGTCTACGTCAACGACGACGACGTTCGGTACCTGTCGGCTCTTGATACCCCGGTCAAGGAGGGTGACGAAGTCTCGATCCTGCCGGCGGTCGCCGGGGGCTGAGCGCGCCCGTGCCTGTCGCCCGCAGCGTCCTCGACTTGATCGGCGGTACGCCGATGGTCGACGTCAGCCAGCTGAGCCCCAACCCTGACGTCCGACTGATCCTCAAGCTCGAGGGGCGGAACCCCGGCGGGTCGGTCAAGGACCGCGTCGCGTTGGCCCTGGTTGAGCAGGCCGAGGCGGAAGGGGTCCTCGAGCCTGGCCGTCCGGGACAGGTCCTGCTCGAGCCGTCGTCGGGCAACACTGGGATCGGGCTGGCCCTGGTCGCCAGGTTGAAGGGCTACCACCTCAAGGTGGTCCTGCCGGCCAACGTTTCCATCGAGCGTCGTCAGCTGCTCGAGCTCTGGGGAGCCGAGATCATCGAGTCTCCAGGGGACGAGGGGTCCAACGGGGCGGTCAGACTTGCGCTGCGGCTGGCCGAGGAGCACCCGGACTGGCACATGCTGTACCAGTACGCGAATCCGGCGAACCCGGCGGCCCACTACCGGACCACCGGTCCCGAGATCTGGCGGGATTGTCCCGAGGTCACCCACCTGGTGGTCGGGCTGGGAACCTCGGGGACGCTGTTGGGTGTGGGGCGGTATTTGAAAGAGCGCAATCCGAAGGTCCAGATCTGGGCGGTCGAGCCCCCGGCCGGTGAACGAGTTGACGGTTTGCGCAACCTCGACGACGGCTATGTGCCGCCCATCTTCGACCAGCTGGGGGGGGCCGAGCTGCTCGATCGAAAGATCGTCGTGCGGCCCCGGGAGTCGATCGAGGTCACCCGGCGACTCTTGGCCGAGGCTGGATTGTTCGTCGGGATTTCGACTGGGGCCGCCACGGCCGGCGCCATGCGCTGCGCCAAGCAAGTCCCTGAGGGGAGGTCAGCGGTCGTGGTCGTCATCTCAGCCGACGACGGGTGGAAGTACCTGTCGACCGGAGCGTGGACCGACGACCTCGATGTCGTGACCAAGCGCGCCGAGAACACGATCTACTTCTGACGTGCCCAGCGGAACCCTGACCGTCCTGGGCTGTGACGGAAGCTATTCCGGCCCAGGCGGGGCTGGCAGCGGGTACTTGGTCAGGTCGGCCGAGGCGGTGATCTGGCTCGATGCTGGGCCCGGCACCTTCGCCCGGCTCCAGGAGGTCTGCTTTCCCGGCCTGCTGGACGCGGTGGTGCTCTCCCACGAGCACCCGGACCACTGGAGCGATTTCGAGTCCTTTGCCGTGTGGACCCGATTCCAGCGCGCCGCCGAACCCTTCCTGGTGCTCGCACCCCCGGGCCTGCGGGAGCGGTCCTACTTCGGCCGGGACCGTTCGCTTGCGTGGCGTGAGGTGACGCCGCCGTTCGAGATCCAGGTGAAGGACCTCCGGTGCCACTTCGGTGGGACCGACCACGGCCCGCCCACGCTGGCCCTTCGTCTCGAGAAGGCCGAGGCTGGGGCGGACGACCTGGCCCTCGTCTACTCGGCCGATACCGGGCCCGACTGGTCAGTGGAGGAACTCGGCACCGGCATCGGGACGTTCCTCTGCGAGGCTTCCTACACCAAGGAGTATGAGGGCAGCTTCAAGCACCTGAGCGGACGTCAGGCTGGAGCCATGGCCCAGGGGGCGGGGGTTGGGGACCTGGTGGTCACCCATCGGTGGCCCACGGTGGATGCTGAGGCCCTCGGGCTCGAGGCGGCCGAGGCATTCGGACGTCCCGTCTACCAGGCGACGCCCGGCATGGTCCTCGAGTGGTGAGCCGGGACGCTGGTCCGAACAGGAGGGAACCCTGAGCTATGAGCGAGCCGATCGATTCGCGAGTCCTGCGAGAGGACGGGAGGCAGCTGGACCAGCTGCGGCCGGTCGCCTTCGTGCGGGACTTCACCGAGTTCGCTCCGGGATCGGTCCTGGTCACGATGGGCCGCACCAAGGTCCTGTGCACCGCCTCGCTGGAGGAGCGGGTGCCTCCGTGGATGCGGGGAACCGGGCGCGGGTGGGTGACTGCCGAGTACTCGATGTTGCCCGGCTCCACGCCCGAGCGGACAGACCGGGAGGCAGCCCGGGGCCGCCAGTCGGGTCGGACCCAGGAGATCCAGCGGCTTATCGCCCGGTCGTTGCGGTCGGTCTGCGACCTCGTCGCTCTGGGCGAGAACCAGCTGACGGTCGACTGTGACGTCCTGCAGGCCGACGGCGGGACCAGGACCGCTTCGATCTGTGGCGCCTACGTCGCCCTCCACGACGCGTGCACCCGCCTCAAGCAGACCAGGGTCTTGACTGAGCATCCCCTGATCGATGAGGTGGCGGCAGTCTCGGTCGGGATCATCGACGGCGTCCCGATGCTGGACCTGCCCTACGGCGAGGACTCCCGGGCTGACGTCGACATGAACGTGGTGATGACCGGCTCTGGCCGGTTCGTGGAGATCCAGGGGACGGCCGAGCGAGCGGCGTTCAGCCGCACCGAGCTCGACGAGCTTGTGGAGCTGGCCGCTCGCGGGATCGAGCAGCTGGTTGCCGGTCAGCGGGCCGTCCTCGCCGAGCCGCCACCCCCCCGGTGAGCGGATCGGGCCGCTCCCTTGAGCTGGTCCTGGCCACGGCCAACCCGGACAAGGTGGTCGAGATCGGAGCCATCCTGGGGCAGGCCGGCATCACGGTGCTGCCCCGGCCGACCGACGTGGGCGAGGTCGAGGAAGACGGGGAAACCCTGCTCGACAACGCCCGGCTGAAGGCGGTCACCCTCCAGCGTGCGACTGGCCGGGCCGCGGTGGCCGACGACACCGGGCTGGAGGTGGCCGCCCTCGACGGGGCGCCCGGGGTCCGTTCGGCTCGCTACGCCGGCGAGGGAGCGACCTACGCCGACAACGTCGCGAAGCTGCTGGCCGAGCTCGAGCGGGCCCCGAGCCGGAACCGGCAGGCCCGCTTCATCACGGTCGCCTTCGTCTCGTTCCCTGACGGCACCGAACTGTGGGAGACGGGCGTGGTGGAGGGGCACATCGCGACGGAGCCCCGCGGCTCCAACGGGTTCGGCTACGACCCGGTCTTCGTCCCCGAACCGGGGGACGGCCGGACGTTCGCGCAGCTGTCAGCAGCCGAGAAGCAGGCCGTCAGCCACCGAGGGCGGGCCTTTCGAGCGCTGGCCAATCGGCTCGGCTCGATGTGAGCGGCGCCACAATGTGGCGGAGGCCTTCACAAACCGACCGGGACGCGAGACAATGATGCTGAGGCCGGCCTCTCTGAGGCTCGACCGTGGCGAAAGGAGCTTGCGGATGTCGCACAGCTCGAGCGAGGAGCGTGTTCCGCCCGGGAGACCTCGCCCCGTCGGGTGATCCGGCGGGGCATCCGCACCGGCCAGCGGCCCAGGATCCGTCTGCCTTCGGCCGTGCGCGGGAACCCCACCGGGGCTCCGGGCAGCGCGGTCCCAGCACCATGCGGCGAGCAGTGACCGGCTGGCTGGGGTGACAACTGCACAGCGTCTGCGGACGCAGTCGGGGAGCCGGCCGTTGGGCCGGCTCCGCCGCGCCGGGGAGGTGGCCGTCACCCGATCGGCTGGCACCAGCCGGGCGCGGGGTCGGCGGCCCGGCGCCACCTGGCGCGGCTTAGGGTAGGACGGCTTCGAGAGGGGAGCGGGCGTGTGGGCACAGAGCAGCGGCGTCGGCATCCACTACGAGGTGTACGGGGAAGGCACGCCGGTGGTCCTGCTCCACGGGTTCCCCGACACCAGTCGGGTGTGGCGGCACCAGATCGGCCCTCTGGTTGACAGCGGCCATCGGGTGATCGTGCCCGACCAGCGTGGCTATGGGTCGTCGGACAAGCCGGGCCGGGTCGACGACTACGCCATCGTGACCCTGGTGGCCGATGTCGGGGCGGTGCTGGCCGACGCTGGGGTGGAGCGGGCCCACGTCGTCGGACACGACTGGGGGGCCGCGGTGGCGTGGGTCCTGGCCGCGATTGCCCCGGAGTCGGTCGACCACCTGGTCGTCCTGTCGGTCGGACACCCCTCGACCTTTCGGGACGGTGACTTCGAGCAGTACCGCCGGTCGTGGTACATGCTGCTGTTCCTGTTCGAAGGGGTCGCCGAGCGGTGGCTCTCCGAGGACGGCTGGGCCCGGTTCAAGCAGTGGAGCCAGCACCCAGACGCCGACGCGGTTGTGGCCGAGCTCGAGGCGTCTCACTCACTGACGCCGGCGCTCAACTGGTACCGAAGCAACGTCCCGGCGTCCACCTTCGTCGAGCCGCTGGCGGCCCTCCCGCCGGTCCAGGCCCCAACGCTGGGCGTGTGGAGCTCGGGCGACGTCTTTCTGGGAGAGTCTCAGATGGTCCGCTCGGCTGGGTCCGTGGCCGGCCAGTGGCGCTACGAACGGCTCGACGGCCCGGGCCATTGGTTGCAGCTGGAAGCAGCTGCCCACGTCAACCGGCTCCTGGTCGAGTTCCTGGCACCCTGAGGGATGGGGCGCGGCGGAGGCCTGGTCGTCGTCGGGGGCGCGGCCCTGGTCCTGGTACTCGGTCTGGCCAGCCTCCGGGCAGCCGGTGTCCCCCAGCCCGCTGGAACGGCCACCGGGTCGGCGGCGGGTCCGGTGCTCGTGGTCACCCCGTCCGTCGGCCTGGTCGACGGCCAGCAGGTCCAGGTCAGCGGGTCGGGGTTCGGCGCCGGCAGCGAGGTTGTCCTCGGGGAGTGCCGGCAGGGCGCCACCTCGGTGTCGGACTGCTCGTCGTCCGGAGCGGTGGTGGTGGCCGACCAGGCAGGGAGCTTCGCCACCACCTTCGTCGTCTCGACGCCGATCGAGATCGGCGCGGCCGAGGTCGACTGCACCGCGCCGTCGACCTGTGAGCTGGCCGCCGGCGTGCTCCCCGGCTTGTCCAGCAGTGCCGCCACCCCGCTCGCGTTCGCCCCGGCTGTGCCGGCTCCCAGCCCGACGACGCCATCGTCGACCCGTTACTACCTCGCCCTTGGTGACTCCCTGGCCACCGGCGACGGGGCGCCGGCCGGGCAGGGCTACGTGGACGACCTCGCCACGCACTACCGCTCCGCGATTCCCGGGCTCGTGACTGTCGACCTGGGCTGCCCCGGGGAGACGACAGTGAGTTTCATCAACGGTGGCAAGTGTCCCTACCCCCAGGGGAGCCAGCTGGCTGCCGCCGAGGCGTTCCTTGACCAGCACCATGGCCAGGTCGCGCTGGTGACCCTGGACATTGGCGGGGACGACATCACCGGCTGCGCCAGCTCGTCGCCACCGTTCACGGTGTCTGCGGACTGCGTCGCCAACGCCCTGGCCCAGATCGCCACGAACCTGGGCACGATCGGCGGCGGACTCCGGTCGGCCGCCGGGGCGTCGGTGCCGATCGCCGGGATGACCTACTTCGACCCGTTCGTCGTCGAGTGGCTGGCCGGGCCGGCCGGCGAGCAGGAAGCAGTCGACTCGGTGCAGGCCCTGGACCAGCTGAACACGACGCTCGAGGACACCTACCGCGCCTTCGGGGCCGTCGTGGCCGACGTGGCCGGGGCATTCTCGAGCACCGACCTCACCGACCTGGTGGGCTCGCCCTACGGGACCGTTCCCGAAGCGGTCGCGGTCGCGTGCGCCTGGCTGACCGTCGTCTGCCGGGCGGGTGGCCCGGTGACGGTGAGCGTGCACCCCAACGCAACCGGGTACGCCCAGATCGCGAGCGCGTTCGAGGCCGTGCTGGGCCCGCTGGCCGCCAACGGGCCGCCGCCGGCCCCGGTGTCCCCGCCCAGCTCGACGGTGCCCGCGGCTGGTCCCACCCTGGCGTTCACCGGGTTCGACGCACTCCGGTGGGCCGCGGCCGGCGTTGCCTGTGTGGCGCTCGGTGCTGGCCTCCTGCGGGTGGGCCGGCGGCGACGGCGACGGCGCCCTGCCGGGGCGCTCCCGGCCCCGGGTGCGGGCGAGAGGGCTCGAACCTCCATCCCCCGGGGGGGACCGGGACCTAAACCCGGCGCGTCTACCAGTTCCGCCACGCCCGCGTCTGGTCGGCAGGGGAGAGTCTAGGGGCGGGCCTTCCTCGGACTCGGGCGTCGGGGACTCGGGCGTCGGGACCGGGGGAGGGCGGCCGGATGGGCCTGAGAGCCCGCCAGGGCCGGGTAGCCTCGTGGCCATGCTCAGCCCCTTGGTCCCGCCGCTCGTGAGGGCGGCCAGCGGCGTTGCCGACCCGAGCGCGGAGATCTTCCAGCGCCTGTTGAAGGAGCGGATCATCTTCCTCGGCTCGGTGGTCGACCAGGCGACCGCCAATTCGGTCTGTGCGCAGCTCATCCTGCTCGAGGCCGAGGATCACGAGCGCGACATCTCGCTGTACATCAACTCGCCCGGTGGTTCCGTCACCGACGGCTTAGCCATCTACGACACGATGCAGTACGTCCGTTGCGACGTCTCGACGATCTGCCTGGGCCTGGCCGCCTCAATGGGTCAGTTCCTGCTGTGCGCGGGGGCGAAGGGAAAGCGGTTCGCGCTCCCGCACTCCCGGATCCTCATGCACCAGCCCTCGGGAGCGATGCAGGGCCAGGCGGCCGACATCGCGATCCAGGCCGAGCAGATCGTCTACCTGAAGCGGATGATGGCCGAGCGGATCGCCATGCACACCGGCCAGCCAGTCGAGCGGATCGAGGCCGACTCTGACCGTGACCGCTGGTTCACCGCGCACGAGGCCCGGGAGTACGGGTTCATCGACCAGGTGATCGAGCGCTCGACCGCGCAGGTCGGCGGGAACTGACGGTGGCGCTCGAGGCTGCGGCCCCGAGCGGAAGCGCCGGGCGCCTCAAGGCCACCCGCGTCGTTTCCTCGCACGTCAGTGTCTCGAGGCGGGTGCTCGAGATCTGGCGGTCACGGCAACTTCTGTGGAATCTGGTCTCTACCGAGATCAGGGTCAAGTACAAGAACTCTTTCCTCGGGCTGGTCTGGTCGTTGCTCTCGCCAGCCATGTCGCTCATCGTCTACGCCCTGGTCTTCGGGATCGCGCTGCGCAACGGCTACCCGGAGTTCGTGATCCTGCTGTTCTCCGGTCTGCTGGTGTGGAACCTGTTCCAGACCTCGGTGCTCACTGCGACCGGGGCCATCGTGAACAACGCCGGACTGGTCAAGAAAGTGTCGTTCCCCCGGGAGATCCTTGCGCTGGCCTCGGTTGGGTCGGCCTCGGTCTTCTTTTTCTTCCAGGCGTGCGTAATGGTCCTGTTTCTCCTGGCTCTGCAGTGGCGGCCGGCGTTCGGTGAGTTGTTCCTGATCCCAGTCGCGCTGGTGCCACTCCTGGTCTTCTGCTCGGCCATGGCGATCTTCCTCGCGGCCGTCAACGTCTACCTGCGAGACGTCCAGCACCTGATCGAGGTCGTGGTGGGCTCGGCATGGTTCTGGGCGTGCCCGATCGTCTACTCCTACCAGCACATCGTCTACCCAAAGCTGAGCGAGCACCACATCTTGTGGTTGTACTTCTTGAACCCGCTCACGCCGATCGTCATGACCTTCGAGCGGGTGATCTACGCCCGAACCGGTCTGGTCCACCTCACCACGCCGGGCCATCCGCTGGCCCAGCTCCTCCCAGGCTGGAACTCATGGACGTACGTCGAGGCTGACGCGATCGTCCTGGCGGTGTCGCTGGTGCTGTTCGCCGGGGCCATGGTGGTGTTCGGGCGGCTGGCCGGCAACTTCGCCGAGGAGCTCTAGGTGCCAACGGCGGTCGACATCCAGGGCGTCTCCAAGCGGTTCCGCCTCTACCACCAGAAGTACACCTCGCTCAAAGAGCGGGTCATCCATGCCGGCCGCACCCCCTACACAGACCTGTGGGCGCTGCGGGACATCTCCTTCCAGGTCGAGGAGGGGGACACGGTCGGGATCCTCGGCCGCAACGGCTCGGGCAAGTCGACCCTGCTCAAGTGCATCTGCGGGGTCCTCCAGCCGACCAGCGGTCAGGTGGTCGTGCGAGGCAAGCTGGCCGGCCTGCTCGAGCTCGGGGCAGGCTTCCAACCCGACCTGACCGGCCGCCAGAACATCTACCTGAACGGGTCGCTGCTCGGCCTGTCCAAGTCGGACGTGGACCGGGTGTTCGACGAGGTCGTGGCGTTCGCCGAGCTCGAGCAGTTCATCGACCAACAGGTCAAGTTCTACTCCTCGGGGATGTACGTGCGGCTCGGCTTCGCGGTGGCGGTCAACGTGGACCCCGACGTGCTGGTCATCGACGAGGTTTTGGCGGTCGGGGACGAGCGATTCCAGCGCAAGTGCCTTGACCGGGTTCGACAGTTCCAGGAGGAGGGCCGCACGATCATCTTCGTTTCGCACTCCCCGGACCAGGTGCGGGCGATCTGTGACCGCGCCGTCGTCCTGAGCGAGGGGCAGATGATCGCCCACGGCCGGCCGGGGGAGGCGGTCCGCCTGTTCCGGGAGAACCTGCTCGAGGCAGGCGACGTGCTGGCGCCCAGCCTGGACCTGCCGGCCCAGGCGGTGCCGCCCAGCGTCCCTGGGCCGAGCACGAGCCGGCACCCGGTGCGCATCACCGGGGTCGAGGTCTCGCACCCTGGGAGCGGCCAGCGGCCCTACGTGGTGACCGGTGAGCCCGTCACGATCAGCGTGCGGTTCCACTGCGAGGAGGCGACCGCGGCTTCATTCGTGGTCGAGATCCGCGACGACATGGGCCGAGTGTTGGTCCGCACGGTGAGTGCGGACCTCGACGCCACCATCGACGTGGTCCCTGGCGACGGCGTGGTCTCGTTCCGGTACGCGGCGGTCCCCTTCACCGACGGGGCCTTCGGGCTGGCCGTCGGGGTCGAGCACCGCTCCGGCGGGGAGCTCTACGACTGGAAGGAGGCGGCCGCGACGCTCGAAGTGATGAACCCCTCCAAGACCATCGGCCTGCTCAGTATCCCGGTCACGGTGCTCGTGGAGCAGGACCCGGCGGCGCTGGGCGCCGCGCTGGGGCCATGACCACTGGCGGGGCTGGCCCTGCGGACGGCAACGACGACCTCGCGGTCGCGCAGCGGTACGTGGCCGAGGTGATGGCCGAGATCGACGAGGAGGTGCGGCGCCGCCGCGCCTCGGGGGACCTCCCGGCGCGAGTCGAGCGGGAGCTCGACGAGCTCTTCCTGCGGTACTCACCGATGGCCAGCCGCTTCGGCGGGCTGGACGAGGCGCTGCGGGCAGTCGAGTCGACCAGCTACATCGACCCGGTGGTGCCGGTCGCCTCCTCCCGGGCCGGCGGTGCGCTGGTGAAGCGGGCGATCCGGCAGGCCAGCCTGTGGTACGTGGGCTGGCTGACCGCGCAGGTCAACCAGTTCACCGCGGCCGCCAGCCGGGCCCTGCGGGCGCTGGACGACCGGGTCCAGGCAGTGCAGGTCCAGCTCGACCGCCAGCGGGTCCCACCGGCCCCGGTCCTGGAGACGGCCTGGGCCCACCGTCCCGGGGCGTGGTGGGTGGAGGCAGTGGTGGCCGAGCTGTCCAGCCAGCCCGGCCGGGTGCTGCACGCAGCGGCCGACGACGGGTGGCTGGTCCGCCGCCTCCTCGACGCCGGGGTGGACGCCTACGGCGTGGAGCCCCGCCCGGGACGGATCGACCGGGCCTCGGCGGCCGAGCTCGACCTGCGAGAAGAGCCGGTCCTCGAGCATCTCGGGGCAATCACCCCCGGCGCCCTCGGCGGCCTGGTCCTCACCGGCGTAGTCGACGGGATGCACGCTGGCGAGCGCAGCGCGCTGATGGAGGCGGCTCGGCGGACCATCGCCCCGGGTGGGACCCTGGTGGTGCACTCGTTGTCCCAGGCAGCGTTCGACGCCGAAGACGCCCCGATCGAGGCCGACGCCGCTGGCGGGCGGCCCCTGCGTGCCCGCACCTGGGCGGCCCTGCTGGAGCGGCAGGGATTCGGAGCCTCGGTGCGGCCGGGGCCGAGCGGTCTCGACTACCTGGTGGTGGCGGTGGCGGGGGAGCGGCACGCCAGCGAGGGCCGGTGAGGGTCGTCTTCGTCACCCCTCGCTACGATCCCGGAGCCATCGGCGGGGCCGAGGCCGCCGCCCGTCTGCTGGCCGAGCACTTGGCCCAGGAGCCCGGCATCGAGGTCTCGGCGTACTCGACCTGCGCGCTCGACCACCTGAACTGGGAGAACCAGCTGCCGCCGGGCACGGTGTGCCTCAACGGCGTCGAGGTCACCCGGTTCGAAGTGGCCGAGCCCCGGCGGCGGGCCTTCTTCGACCTCGACGCCCGGCTGCGAGGCGCTCCCCAGGGAGCGAGCCGTGAGGAGTCCGAGCGCTGGGTGCGGCTGAACGGGCCACAGTCGCCCGGGCTGATCGAGGCCCTGCGCAGCGCCAAGGCCGACGTGGCGGTGTTCTCGCCCTACCTGTTCCTCTCGACCGTGGCCGGGATCTCGGCTGCGCCCATGCCGACCGTGCTCCACCCGGCCGCGCACGACGAGCCGCCGCTCTACCTGGCGGCGGTGGGAGAGGCGTTCGTGGGGGCCGACGCCCTGTGCTACTTCACCCACGCCGAGCGACGCCTGGTCCAGCGGGTCCAGCCGGTGGCGGCCAAGCCCCAGATCGTGCTCGGCACCGGCCTGGGCAAGCCGGTCGAGGGGGGGCGCCCGGGCGGGCAGGTCCTTGGGACCGGCGACCGGCCCTACCTGCTCTTCGTGGCCCGGATCGATGCCCACAAAGGCGCCGACCTGCTGGACCGCTACTTCCGCACCTACAAGCAGCGACGTCCCGGTCCCCTCGCCCTGGCCCTGGTCGGCCCGGTCTCGACCGAGATCGAGCCCCATCCCGACGTGGTGGTGACCGGCCCGGTCGACGAGCCCACCAAGTGGGATCTGCTGCGCGACGCGCTGGCGTTCGTCCACCCCGGGGCGCTCGAGTCGTTCTCGTTGGCCATCATGGAGGCCTGGGAACAGGGCGTCCCGGTCGTGGTGCACGGGCTGTGCGAGCCGACCCGGGAGCACTGCGCCCGCTCCGGCGGCGGCCTGTGGTTCACCTCCTACCGCCAGTTCGAGGCGGTGGTCGACCGCCTGGTGGCCGACGAGTCGCTCCGCAGCGCACTCGGGGCCAATGGCCGCCGCTACGTCCAGTCGCACTACCAGTGGCCGGCCCTGGTGCCCCGCTACGTGCGCTTCCTGCGCTCGGTGGTCGAGCGGGGTCGGCGGCCAGCGGCCTGAGCGGGCCCGGCGGCGCGGCTCAGCCGGCGCCGGTTGCTGCCGCCAGGAGCTCGACGAACCGCTGCGCCGAGGTCTTGCGGTCGAAGTCCGCGACCCGTCGGGCGGCGGCTGCCGCCAGGTGCCGCCGGAGCTCGGCGTCGCCCAGGACCCGGGCCACCGCGGCGGCGAAGCGCAGTGGCTCCTTGGACGGCAGCACGATGCCGGCGGGGCCGACCGTCTCGGGGACCGCAGCGGCGCCATAGGCAACGACCGGGACCCCGCGACCCATCGCCTCGACCAGCGGAACACAGAACCCCTCGTGGTCAGAGGCGCTGACGTAGACGTCGGCCGCCTGGTAGTAGGCCTCGAGGCCGCTCGCGTCGAGCGAGCCGACGATTCGGACCGCGCCGGCGAGCCCCGCCTCCTCGATGAATGCCCGCAGTGCGGGCTCGTAGCGATCGCCGATCGGTGTGCCGACCAGGTGCAGGCGAGCTCGGGGATCGTAGAGGCGGCGGAGGACCGCCACCATCTTGACCAGGTCGTGGGGCGCCTTCCAGGGGGCGATCTTGCCCACGTAGAGCAGATCGGCCCCGCCGTCGGCCTTGGCCGCTGCCAGCCGGTCGGCCACCGCCTGGTCTGGCTGGTGGCCGGTCGAGGTCATGTCGATGAGCAGCGGCACCACGGCCGTGCCCCGGAAGCCGGCCGCCACCAGCTCGGCCTCGTTGAATGCCGAGTCGGCGATGGCGAACCGGCTGACCTCGGCCAGCCGGGCCAGCTGGCCTCGCCCCAGGGCGACCTCGTGGGTCACCTGGGGGGCCCAGCCGTCGATGAGCTCTGCCGGGGTGATGTTGTGGTAGTTGACCAGCGTGGGCTCCTCCCGGGCCCGCAGGATGTCGTAGACCGGGCTGCCGATGGAGGCGTGGTAGAGGAGCCAGCGGTCGGTGGCCAGCCGGCCCAGCTGCGTGATCGGCCGGCCCAGGTGGGCCACGTCGGGGGTGCAGCTCCCGTAGTAGATGTCGGAGCCGATGCCGGCCGCCCGAAGGGCGTCGGCGAGCGCCAGGGCGTGGGCCCCGATTGCGTCCCTGCTGGCCAGGGAGGGGAGGACCTGGTCGATCCGCACCGGCGGGAGTGTAGGCGGTGCCCCGGGAGCCGCCTCGGACTCGGCGGTCAGCCGGATCGGTTGGGTGCTGGCGACGCCGGGGCCGATTCCACTTGGGCGAGCGAGGGGAAGCGGCGGAGCGCGCCGAACTTGCCCAGGCGACCGGCGTCGACCGGGTGGTCGGCCGCGCCGAGGAGCCAGGCGTCGCCCCGGCTGTTGCCGTAGGCCCACAGGACGGCCTGGGCCTGCCCGGCCCCGGCCAGACCGTTGGCCCGCATCCACCCAACCACCCGGGCATACTTCTCGGCCCCCCGGCAGTTCTTGCCCTCGAAGCGCCCCGAGACGATGCCGGCGGCGTCGACCGCCAACCGGGTGGCCAGCACGCCGTCCACGCCGAGCAGCTCACCGGCCGGCTCCACGTAGTGCTCCACGGAGGCTGAGACCAGCACGATCCGGTGTCCTTGCTCCCGGTGCCACTCCATCCGGCGCCGGACCTCGGGCCGAAGTCGGAGCCGCAGGTGCGTGGCGGCGAAGGCACGACCCTTGCGGGCCAGCTCCTCGTTGGGCGTCCCGGCCAGCAACCGCATGAACAGCTGCTCCTTGTACTCGTCAGCGGCGGTCCCGGACAAGACTGCCGCCCGGAGCAGCCCCGGGAGGCTCCGCAGCAACGCCAGGGCCACCGGGAGGAACCCCCGCACCGAGATGAGGAACGGGACCGTGCTCGCCCCCCTGGTCACGGTGCCGTCGAAGTCGAACGCGGCCACCGTCGGCCGCTCGCGCCCCTCGCCGTCGGGGCCCAGCAGGCTCACAGTGCGGCCCCGCCCCGCCCGGCTCCGGCCGCGAAGCGCTGGGCGCCGGCACGCGGCTCGCCGCGTGCGATGACTTCGCGGCCCAGACGCGCCTCGAGGACCGCCGCGTCCTCCTCGGAGAGCCCCCACTGCGCGATGGCCGACTGCCGGTCGCTTCGCAGGCAGGCCTGGGGGAACCTGGCGAGCTGTTCGGCCAGCTCGACTGCGCTGGCGAGGGCCTGCCCCGGAGGGCAGAGCCGGTTGGCCAGGCCCATGGCCAGGGCTTCGGTGGCCGGGACCGGCCGACCGGTCAGGATCATGTCCATGGCCCGGCTGGCGCCGATCAGTCGAGGGAGGCGCACCGTCCCCAGGTCCACCAGCGGCACCCCGAACCGCCGGCAGAACACCCCGAACACGGCGTCGGTAGCAGCGACCCGCAGGTCGCACCAGATGGCGAGTTCGAGGCCGCCAGCGACCGCGTGGCCCTCCACCGCGGCGATGACCGGCTTGGAGAGAGCGAGGCGAGTCGGGCCCATCGGTCCGGGCCCGCCCTCCCGGACCGGGCGGCGGTCCCCGGCGGCCAGCGCCTTCAGATCGGCGCCAGCGCAGAAGGTTCCGCCGGCACCGGTGAGGACGGCCACCGACGCCGTGCCGTCGTGCTCGAAGGCCTCGAAGGCGGCCAGCAGGGAGGCAGCGGTGGCGCTGTCGACGGCGTTGCGGACCTCGGGCCGGTCGATGGTGACCACCGTCACTGGCCCCCGGCGATCGACCCTGACCGTGGGGCCGGGCGCGGGCGGTCGGGCAGGCGGTGAGGGCATCGCACGGATTGTGGCATGACCGGGACCGGCCTCGGGCCACCGTGGCGGGCACAAACTTGACCAAGGCGGTCGACAATTGTGCGCGGCACCGGTAAGGTGGGCGGGAAACGACGCAAGGTCCGGTCCGAGGGCGTTGGCTCACCCTCGGCCAGGGAAGAGGAGGACCAGCACAGCGATGGCAATTCGACTGGGGGACACCGCCCCCGACTTCACGGCGGAGACCACCGAAGGGACGATCCATTTTCACGAGTGGCTCGGCGACAGCTGGGGGATCCTGTTCTCCCACCCCAAGGACTTCACCCCGGTGTGCACCACCGAGCTTGGGGCGTTCGCCAAGGCCAAGCCGGAGTTCGACAAGCGCAACACCAAGCTGATCGGCCTGTCGGTCGACCCGGTTCCGTCCCACAAGGGATGGGCTGCCGACATCGAGGAAACCCAGGGTGCGGCCCTGAACTTCCCCCTGATCGGCGATGAGGATCACCGGGTGGCCGACCTCTACGACATGATCCACCCGAACGCCAACGACACCTTGACCGTCCGGTCGGTCTTCATCATCGGTCCCGACAAGAAGGTGAAGCTGACGCTCACCTACCCGGCCTCGACCGGCCGCAACGTCGACGAGATCATCCGGGTGCTGGACTCGCTGCAGCTCACGGCCGACTACCAGGTGTCGACCCCGGTCAACTGGACCGACGGCGACGACGTGATCATCGCTCCGGCAATCTCCGACGAGGAGGCCAAGACCAGGTTCCCCAAGGGCTTCAAGACCCTCAAGCCCTACCTGCGGCTCACCCCGCAGCCGAACCGCTGACGTCCGTGCCGCCCCGGGGGCGGGGTCAGGCCGAGGGGCCTGGCCTACCCCCGGAGGACGGTCGGAAGATGGTCGAGCGGTAGTAGGCAAGCTCGACCACGCTCTCTTTGATGTCGTCCATCGCCCGGTGGGTGGTCTGCTTGCCCGGGGCAGCTGCGAATGCCTCCGGGTACCAGCGCCGGCACAGCTCCTTGATGGTCGAGACGTCCACCGAGCGGTAGTGGAACCAATGCTCGATCTCGGGGAGGTGGGCGGCCAGGAAGCGGCGATCCGTCCCGATCGAGTTTCCGGCGAGCGGGACCGTGTTCGCCTCAGGGATCTGCTGTTGCAAGAACCCCAGCACCTGGCGTCCGGCCTCCTCCAGGGTCAGGGTGGACGCCTGGATGGCCTCGAGCAGGCCGGAGCGGGCGTGCATCTCGCGCACGAAAGGGTCCATCGCGTCGAGCTGCTCGGGGGTGGCCGAGATGACCAGGTCGGGTCCCTCGGCCACGACGTTGAGCTCGTCGTCGGTCACCAACACCGCGATCTCGACGATGACGTGCCGAGTCGGCTCGAGCCCGGTCATCTCCAGGTCCATCCAGGCCAGCACCGCCTGGGACGCTACTCGGTGGTCGCAGCACCCCTGCGCCCCGCCGGCTCGGTATCGTCACCCGGACATGGTCGCCATTCCCCTCCACCAGCTGGACCCTGAGCTCCCGCTGCCCAGCTACGCCCATCCCGGTGACGCTGGCGCCGACCTCTACGCTCGGGTCGACGCCCACCTGCCGGCCGGCGGCGGCCGAGCCCTGGTGCCAACCGGCGTCGTGCTCGCCCTGCCCGACGGCTTCGGGGGGCTGGTCCTGCCCCGCAGCGGGCTCGCGTTGGCGCACGGCGTGACCTGTCTCAACGCGCCGGGCCTGATCGACCCCGGCTACCGCGGGGAGCTGGCGGTGTTGCTGGTCAATACCGATCCGCAGCGGAACTACGAGCTCCGGCGGGGAGACCGAGTCGCCCAGCTCGTGATCGTGGCCGTGGCCCGCGCCGACTTCGAGGTGGTTGGGCTGGAATCGCTGCCAGCCTCGGAGCGGGGCGCAGGTGGCTTCGGGCACTCTGGTCGTTGAAGCGGCTGAGCCCCTCCGCGATATCCTGGAGCCGCTGCGGACGTGGCTCAGTTGGTAGAGCATCACCTTGCCAAGGTGAGGGTCGCGGGTTCGAGTCCCGTCGTCCGCTCCAACTCGCGGTGATCCGGGGGTCATCGGGGCTCTTCGGATTCTGAGGGGGAGCGGTCCACCCCAAATCACCCTGTGGCGCGACGAAGGTGCGTCACTTGTGAGGTGTGAGCTTCCAGGCAGGAAGCACTGACGTCATGGCCGACCATCGCGAGATCCTTCGGGCAGTGGTGGGTCCCGCCGCGCCGGGTCAGCGCGTGAGTTCGGCTGGGCAGCGGACGAGCAATGGCCGCTTACCCGCGTTCTCAGTGAACAGCAGTGCCTCCTTCAGGCTAGGGCTTCCGGACCGAGGGTCGAGGTGACAGATGGGCCCTGTGGCTGATGGTCATGCTGCCTTGTTCCTCCGGTGCTTGTCGAGGATCTGATGCGGAGTGCGCCCACGCATGGAGTCGCTGTGGTTCCGTC